>Ga0081540_1000104_pt1 | contig 90590 bp, 78 predicted proteins | sample TabmetS2T1R1_FD_71024 | JGI IMG/M metagenome (GOLD analysis project Ga0081540, IMG submission 71024) | Tabebuia heterophylla rhizosphere microbial communities from the University of Puerto Rico - S2T1R1 | ecosystem: Host-associated > Plants > Roots > Rhizosphere ...
CCTCGGCCTCGGCGACGCTGCCGAGCATCTGGTAGGCGATCGCGAACGCGACCGGCCGCAGCTCGGCGAGCAGCTCCTCCCGCGGACTCACGTCGCGAACCCCCGCCGCCAGCTCCGATGCCTCGGCTGCCACCCGAGCTCGCGCCTGGCCTTGGCGTTCGAGGCGCCGCGGAGCTCGGTCATCAGCACCGCGCCCGCCTCGCCCGCGACGAACCGCGGCGCCCGCATCGGCTTCTCGGCGCCCAGCATCCGCGCCAGCGTCGGCAGCCACTCCGCGACCGGGGCGGGGTCGTCGTCGACGATGTTGTAGGCGCCCCGGCGGCCGTGCTCGACCGCGGCGACTGTCGCCTCGGCCGCATCGGCCGTGTGGATGAACGACCACACGCCGCCGCCGTCGCCGACCAGCGGGAACTTGCGCTCGCGGATCAGCTCGAACTGATACTCGCCCGGCGCCAGCGAGGTGCCCGGCCCGTAGAGCGCGCCGTAGCGCAGCACGATCCCCTCCGTCCAGCCGGCGCCGAGCACCGCCTCCTCCAAGTGGCGGATCGCGGCCACCATCGCGCGCATCGCGCGCACCGGCGAGGGATCGAGCGGGTCCTCCTCGCCCTTCACCGCCGCACCGGTTCGTGCGTACGGGAACGCGCCGTTGCTTTGCGCCACGAACCGCCGCGCCCCCACCGCCTGCCCGGCCGACAGCAGGTGGTCGGTCCCCTCGGTCCGCAGACGGTTGGTCGGCGCGAAATCACGATCGAAGTGACGCGGGTCAAGCGACCCGATCGCGGTCAGCTGATGGACGATCACCTCCGGCTTGGCGCGCGCCACTGCCTGCGCGACCTGACCGGAATCCAGCGCGTCCGCGACCACCGGCACAGCGCCCAGCTCGCGGAGCATCGCCTGCCTTGACTGGCTGCGCGTCATGCCATGAACCTCATGACCCCCGGCAACCAGACGCGGCACCAGCTGCCTTCCGATCGCCCCGGTCGCACCTGCCACAAACACCCTCATCACCGGCTCCTTGACCGACGGATCATCTACACCCGTACGACAAGACAGCAGCCCCGGAAGTGACACCTCCGAGCACCTCAGGCACGGGAAGCGGCTACTCGCCTCCACGCTGCCGGTCTCCAGCGAGGCGTGCACACGCTCGTTTAGGGGATCAGCCGCTCGATCACCGCCGGCCGGGTGGCGTCCAAGTAGCGGTGGAAAAGCAGCACGGGCATAGGCTCCCAGCGCAGCCAGCTAGTCAGCGCGACATGATCCTCAACGCGCTGCTCGCCGCGATCGCCATCACCGCAAGTGCCGCCATAGCGCTGGCCGGCTGCTACCTGCTGTGCCAAATAGCCCTCGACCGGCACCGTCTCGCCGCCTGGTAGTCGGCCTGGGCCGCCACCGGCCCTCGGTGGACCAGCCACCGCTGAATCCCACACCGCCGCCGTCATCAGGAAGTGAGGGGGATCTGCCCGTCGAGGCAGACTTGTAACGTCGGCAACCCGGACAGTACGTTACCGGATTGGACAACGCCCCGAACTGACTGTTCTGCGATGGTTGGCCCCAAGCGAACCCGAGGTCACGTGCCACTCATAACCGATCTGGCCTCGTCCGTCTAGATGAAAGGTCACGCAGCAATTGCGGCGGCGACGCGAGCGCGGGCTGAATCTCTGGATGATTATGCATGGCTGTGCATGAATGCGCGTATCGGCAACTTCCGCGCATCGGCATGTGAGGATAGGCATTTAGCGGACCTCAAACCATAACAGGCTAAGCAGTGGCGGCATGTAACCTCGGCCGAGCGTTCCACGCGAATTCCGCGTCATCTGCAATTGCTTCACGGCAGGATGGCGAATTGCGGCACAGCTTACGTCGATGACGAGCCCGGTGGCGGGCGACTGGCCGCGGCGGTTCCCGGGTGTCCTGCCTTCGCGGTCGTGACCGGTTTCAGCCCCGTTCCAGGCGCGTTTTCAGCGGTGCAGGCCACAGTGGAACTCACCGGCAGCAGAACGTGAAGGGGCAGATCATGCCGAAGGGTTTCCTCGCCGCAGGCGCGGTTCGGCGCTTCCGGCCTGTTTCCTTCCGGGATAGCATCAAAGCCCGACTCGCGCAGTGAGGGGGGTCACGATGCTTAGCACGGCCTTTACCGAGCTGGTGGGCTGCCGGGTGCCGATCCAGCAGGCGGGAATGGGCGGGGTAGCCGGGCCCCGGCTGGCCGCCGCGGTGGCAGATGCCGGCGGCCTGGGCATGGTCAGCATGGTGTTCATGCCCGCCGGCGAGGTCGCGGCCGCGCTGGATGCGCTGGCGGGCCGGACCGCCGGCGCGGTGGGGCTGAATGTCTTGATGCCGTTCCTCGACCGCGACGTCGTCGCGGTCGCGGCGAGCCGGGTCCGGGTGGTCGAGTTCTTCTACGCCGACCCAGACGCGGCCTTGATCGGCCTCGCGCACGACCGCGGGGCGCTGGCCGCGTGGCAGGTAGGCTCGCTCGCCGAGGCCCGCGCCGCCGCAGAGGCCGGCTGCGACTTCATCATCGCCCAGGGCACCGAGGCCGGAGGGCATGTGCGGGGCCAGGTGAGCCTGCTGCCCCTGCTGGAGTCAGTGCTCGGCGCAGTCGATGTCCCCGTGGTGGCAGCCGGGGGCATCGCCACCGCGCGCGGGGTGGCAGCGGTCCTGGCCGCCGGCGCCGCGGGGGCGCGGCTCGGCACCCGCTTCGTTGCCACCCGCGAGGCCGGCGCCCACCCCGCCTACGTCGAGGCCCTGCTGCGGGCATCGGCCGCAGACACCGTCCTGACCACGGCCTTTTCCGGCATGTGGCCCGATGCCCCGCACCGGGTGCTCCGGTCCTGCATCCAGGCCGCCGAGGCCGCCCCCGACGGCCCCGTGGCCCAGATGTCCTTCGGGACAACACAGATACCGGTACCGAAGTTCGCGGTGCCCTGTCCCACCCGGCACACCACCGGCGCCATCGAGGCCATGGCCCTGTACGCGGGCGAATCAGCAGGAGCGGTAACGCACGTCATGCCCGCCGCAGACGTAGTCCGGGAACTGGCCGAAGGCGCCGAGCGCCTCCTGCGGGCCGCGCTGCCCTGACCAGAAACCCCTGCCCACCCGCACGGCGAGGCAGCAGTGACCTGTAAGCCAGTCACGAGTACGCCATATGCGGCAGATGCGGGCGACGGTTCAGCCTGCGCTGTGGCGACCGAAGACGATGCAGAATGGATGCCCGACCGGGTCGATGAAGACCCGGAACCCTGTCTCAGGCTTACCTGGCGCACGAGTGGCGCCAAGCGCCCGGAGCTCCTGCCCGGCTTGATCCGCGTCATCCACGCGAATGTCGAGATGCAGTTGCTGGGGATGCGCTGGATCAGGCCAGCGCGGCGGGACCCATTCGGTGACCCGCTGGAAAGCCAGCTCACGAAGACCAGGCTCTGAGCCGATGACGACCCAGCCGTCGATGTCCTCGTTGACTCGCATTCCCAGCAACTGGCAGTAGAACTCCGCGAGAGCGCGAGGGTCGGGGCAGTCGATCACTGTCTTCTCGTAGCGTCCGATCACACCAGCAGCATGCAGTAAAACGCCGGCCACCGCTTCCGCTGACCTGCAGCGCCACGCACCTGTCGCACTCAGAGCGGCATGTGAGTGCGCCCGGTCAGGGTCAGAAGAGTGCGTTTTGGTCAGGATACCGCCAAGGATTGAGCGCAAAATTGGGAGGGCGGGCGGACAGCGCTCGCAAGTGTCTCCGAGCTTGCCGACGGCCGGGTGCTGCTGAGTGTCCTCCGCGACGCCTCGCGAAAATGACTTGGGGCGGCGACGTGCCGAGCGCCGGCGCAGCGGCCCGGGCTTGGCTGCTCCGTGTGAAGGGTCCCTGTCAAGTGAAAGGTGCTCGCCTGGCCCCGAGGGGGAGTTATGGCTGGCCAGCCGGATCATAACGCCAGGGCCGGGCGCAGCCAGCCGCTAGCCGGTCGTCAGAAAAGAACCAGGCAACAACCAGTAAGTCTTCAGCTTTCTTCCAGCTGTTCCGGCGATCATAGAGTCAGTTGCTGCGCTTGCGTTCGCCTCTGCGCGCAGAGTCAGCAGGGTCACCATTTCGCCGCTATGACGGCAGGCAACCTACTGCAGGCGCATATATTCCTTTGCACGTGTGATTAGGGGTAGGTAGGGATGTCTGCTGTCAGCACCTTGATTCAGGACGGTCAGCTGCGGGATGAGGTAGAACTGCCATCGAGGCTGGCTGCGTACTCGCTGAATAGATCGAGCGGCAGGCCGGCGCGATCACCGGGCGAGCACCAGGCTCCCCCATCGCCTGAATCGCCATCGGCCTGTTGGACGGTCGCCCTGTCCACAGATGGCGAGCGGATCAGGCGGGATATCTGGTTCGATGGCGTCCCCTGGGATCCGGCCGCGGAAGGCTGGGAGTGCGAGGGCATTATCTGGCCGACCTGGCCGACCGGACCCGCGGATGAAAGCGCATTGCCCGGGTCTCCGCTGGCGGGGGTGCACAAGCGCTGGAGCAAGGCTAGCAACCGGCTGCGCGATTCGGCGAAGTGGATGGCTGCTGTGCTCGGCGCGGCCCTGGCAACTGTAATCGGCACCTCGCCGCTCGCCGCGATGAGGCATCATCACCCTGCTGCGATGGCTATCGTCCTGGGACTGACGGGACTTGTCTTCCTGAGCATTACCTTGTTCCTGGTCATGCAGGTCATGAGGCCCCAGTCGGTGTCTTACACCGACATCCAGAATGCACCCCACCGCCGGGGCATGCCGCAGTCGCCGTTGACCAAGTGGCGGGAAACCGTGGAATCGCACGAAGACCTGTACCTGCCCTGCGGGGTGAAGTGCCTGACAAGCCTGCGCCAGTCGATGATCATCGAGGAAGCAACCCTGATGGCGCTGGCCCGGGCGCGCGCGGATGAGCCAGATGAGCAAACCAGCAAGCGGCTGCGCGAGGCACAGACTGGGCGCACTGTCCGGCTCCTCGAACTCCGTACTGCTGCTGCCCAGATCGTGACCATCGGAGAGTATTACAAGCTGCGGGCGCGAAGCACCCGCGCCACTTACGGCGGAATCCTCTGCGGCCTGATCGGCAGCGCAGCCATCATCGCAGCTTTCGCATGGCCCATGGGTTAACAGCAGACAGACAGGGCCAACAGGAGCATCCGACAGCGGCATGAGAGTACGCCCGGTCAGGGTCACAAGAGTGTGGCTCACACTGAGCGTTTTCCACCCTGATTCGCCTGGTCTGGCCTGTCCGTCACAGGATGATCACCGGGCGGCGCGTCGCCGCTGAGACTGATACCCCCTGGTAAGTGAGGCAATCGACCAAGACGCTTCACCACCACCAGGGGCTCTCATGCTTTCCTATCGTGCCGCGCTGCCGCTGTCGTCGAAGACCCTCACTTTCGTGTCCGGCCTCATCCGCCGCCACCGCACGTCGATCGGGTCGTGCTGGCGGAAGCTGAACCCCGGGCAGCAGGCCCTGCTCGTCCTGGCCCACCTGCGGAAAGGCGAGACATTCGCCGAGCTCGCCGCCGGGTTCGCCGTGGGCACCACGACGGCCTGGAGGTACGTCACCGAGACGGTGGCCCTGCTCGCGGCGCGGGCGCCGAACCTGCGCACCGCGGTCCGGGCCGCGCAGAAGGCCGGGTACGCCTACGTGGTCCTGGACGGGACCTTGATCCCGGTCGACCGGGTCGCCGCGGACCGGCCGTTCTATTCTGGCAAGCACAAGAGGCACGGGATGAACCTGCAGGTCATCGCCAGTCCCTCCGGGGATGTCCTGTGGGTGTCCGGGGCGCTGCCCGGCGCGGTGCACGATAAGAACGCGGAGTGGATCTGGGGCGTCCTGGCCGAGCTCGAGGCCGCCGGCCTGGTCACCCTGGCCGATAAGGGCTACCGCGGAAGCACGTACGCGAAGATCCCGTACATCGGGGAAGGGCAAGCCGGAATCCCAGAAAGAAGCCAACCGCGCCCACGCGAAACTCCGCGCGCCTGGCGAGCGCGCCAACGCGCAGCTCAAGAACTGGAGGATCCTGCGTAAGCTGCGCTGCTGTCCCTGGCGCGCCGGGCAGCTCGCCAAGGCCATCCACGTATTGCAGACTCGCGAGGCGTAATGGTCCGCCCCGGCGAGTCTGGAGGCCGCTATGTCTGCGAACTGCTCGTTAGCTTACCAGTTTCCAGCGCCTGGTAATAGATTTCCTCGTACTTTCCCGGTGGCATATCACCGCTATATGAGTGGATCCGGTCCTCGTTATACCACTGCACCCAGTCCATCGTCGCGAGCATCACGTCATCAACTCCCAGCCAGTCCTTCTTCCGGTCGATGAGCTCACGCTTGTAAAGGCTGTTCAGCGCTTCCGCGGCAGCATTATCATACGAATCTCCTTTGCTCCCCACCGACCGGACAGCCTTCTCCCCGGCAAGCCGCTCAGCATAACGGATAGACGTATACTGGACGCCGCGGTCGGAATGATGGACCAGGCCGCCGAGATCCTCATCCCGCCGCGCCCATATCGCCATCTCCAGCGCGTCGAGCGCAAGATCAGAACGGAGATGACCAGCGACCTGCCAGCCGAGAATCACCCGGGCGAACAGATCCATCACGAAAGCGGTGTAGACCCAGCCCGAAAACGTCTGCACATACGTGATGTCCGCGACCCACCGGCGGTTCGGCGCCGCCGCATCGAAACACCGCTCCAGCAGGTCAGACGGCCGGTCTGCGGGATCGCCCGGCAGCGTCGTCGGCGGCCGCTTCCGCCCCGGCCTAGCCCCGCAGATGCCCAGCTCGCGCATCAGCCGCTCGACCGTGCACCGCGCCACCGCGATTCCCTGGCTGTTCAGCTCCAGCCAGATCTTCCGCGCACCGTACACCTTCCGGCCTTTCTCCCCGGACCACACCTCCATGATCTTCTCCTTCAGGACCGCGTCACGCATTTCCCGCGCGGCCGGCTCCGCCTCGCGCTTCTTCGCGTGGTAATACGACGACACGGGAAATTCCAGGACCGCGCAGACCGGCTCGATGCCGAACCGGTCCCGGTGCGCGTCAATGAACCCGACTAGCGCGGAAGCCTGGGGTCGAGTTCCCGCGCGAAATACGCCGAGGCGGCTTTCAGGATCTCATTCGCGCGGCGCAGCTCGCGCACTTCCCGCTCAAGTTCCGCGATCCGCTGCCTATCACCAGTCGTGGTACCGGGCCGCTCGCCTCCGTCAATTTCCGCCTGCTTGACCCAGGACCGCAAAGCCTCCGGATGAACACCCAGCTGCCTGCCCACCCGGGCCAGCTCCCCGTGCCCCTTCCCGTCCCGCTCCCGGATCTCGAACACCATCTTCACCGCGCGTTCGCGCAGCTCATCCGGATACTTCCGCTGTGCCGCCATGGCCCTGCATCCTCCCAGGAATCAGAGCCTCCAAGATTCCCGGGGTGGTCCATAACCAGGATGGAAAGAGCTCATTGACCGCTCATCAAGATCCGGACGTCCGGTGTCCCGTCTATCGGGTCGTGCGTGTCGGATTGCCCGCGTGGGCCCTGGTTTTGGGCAGCCTGGGACCGCTGTCCCTGCGGGCGGTTGCTGCCGGGTGAGCTATGTGCTGGCCGCGGCAATAAAGCCGCTCTGTCACCACTGCGGCCGGGGCTCTGCGCGCGGATGCACTCGCTGAAAGCTGCCGCCCGCACCTGGCAGCAGCTGCCGGCCGGGCCCTTACGCCGAAGATCACCGCTGGCATGAGCGGGCCTGCCACTGCCACTGCCATCGCGTCGGCGATCCATGACGGTAACGACCTCGGCATGACGCTGCTGGCGCAGGGCCGCCACAGGACCGGCCCGGCCCCGCCGTCCGGCCGGATGGGCTGATGAGCTGACCGGTGAGGTTGCCCGCTGCCCGGCCGCGGTGCCCGCCGGATCCGTATTACGCTCGCCGGGTGGGCAGCACCCCGTTCCGTTACCAGTCACCCGAAGAGGACAGCGCCCGGTGGCTGGGCTTCCCGTTCCGGGACGGCGACATCGTGATCAGCACCCGGTCCAGGACCGGGACGACGTGGGTGCAGATGATCTGCGCGCTGCTGATCTTCCAGACACCAGAACTCCCGGCTCCGCTCTCGGAGCTCTCGCCGTGGCTCGACCACCTGATCGCGCCGCGCGACCAGGTCTGGGCCCGGCTGGCCGCCCAGCAGCACCGGCGGTTCATCAAGACGCACACGCCGCTGGACGGGATCCCCCTCGACCCCCGCGCCACCTACCTCGTCACGGCCCGCCATCCGCTCGACATGGCCGTGTCGCTGTACCACCAGGGCGGCAACATCGACCGCGCGCGGGTCCGGGAGCTGACCGGCCAGCCCGGGCCGGCCGGGCCGCCGCCGCCGCGTCAGCCGCTGCACGACTGGCTGCTCGGCTGGATCGCCAGCGATGATGATCCCCGCCAATGGCCGGACTCGCTGCCCGGCGTGATGCGGCACCTGTGCGATGCCTGGGCCCGGCGCGGCGAACCGAACGTGCTGCTGGTCCACTACGACAGCCTGTCCGCCGACCTGGAGGGCCAGATGCGCCGGCTCGCCGGGCAACTCGGGATAGCCGTCCCGCAGGAGGCCTGGCCCGCGCTCGTGCGCGCGGCCGCGTTCGAGAGCATGAGGGACCGCGCGGACACCCTCGTTCCTGCCGCCGGGATCCTCAAGAGCAACACCGCGTTCTTCCGCCGGGGCACCTCAGGCGCAGGACGCGAGATCCTCAGCGACGACGAGCTCGCCGCCTACCACGCCCGGGCCGCCCAGCTGGCACCACCCGACATGCTCACCTGGCTCCACTCCACTCACCAAAGCCCATGAATGCATAACGATCTACTGCAGGAGCACCAGGATTCGATCATGACCGCGACAGATGCGTGTGGTCAATGCGAGCCCCCGTGTCTTGTCCGTGCCGGGCTGGCAGGCTTCAATCATGGAAATTCGATACTTGCAGCCCGATGGCCTCGTGCGGAGCCCTGCCTTCAGCCACGGAGCCGTCATTCCCCCCGGGGCGACGACGATCTACATCGGCGGCCAGAACGGCGTGGACGAGACGGGCAAGGTCGTCGCCAGCCATGACGCGGCGGCCCAGGCGGCGCGGGCCGTCGACAATGTCGAGACCGTGCTGCGCGCCGCTGGAGCGACGCTCGCCGACGTCGTCGCGTGGACCGTCCTTATAGCGGCCGATGCCGACGTTGCCGCGGCCTACGGGGCGATCGCTCCGCGGCTCGCCCGCGCCGGAGCACCCCCGCTCGTCACCGCTGCACGTGTGGCTGGCCTTGCGGTGCCCGGGGCGCTCCTGGAGATCAGCGCAATCGCAGCACTCACGGCGAACTGATTCGCGCGCTAGCTGCCCCCTCCGGGCGCGACGATGGCCAGAAGACCAGAACGCGAACGCTGCGCCCGGATCGTCCGCGAGTTGATGCCGGCCGCTGCGCCCATCCGATCTCCGGCACGGCAAACCGCGCGGACGGCGGCAAAGTAGTGCGTTCTAGTTGTTCAGTCTCCACGGTTTCAGCGGGACCCGTCCGTCCGGTGCCGCGGGTCGCATCTCAGCGCTTGCGGTATGTCGCGGTATAGGTGGTGTTCACGGCGGGTGCGGTGATGGTGTGGCTCTGCGGGCCGCCGTCCGACCACGAGATGAAGTTGTAGGTGGACTTGTTGAACTGCTGTGGCGACGGGGCGCTGACCGAGTTGGCCGAGCCGACGACCACCGTCACGGAGAACGGCGTCGTGCGCGGCGCCTCGTTCACCACCAGATCGCTGAGGACGAGGCCGCCCGGGTTGGTCTTGAACGTGAGCACGACCGTCTTGGGGTCCAGCCGGACGCTCGCCGTCGAGGTCAGCCCGCCCGAATCGGTCGCGGTCAGCTGCACTTCGAGCCAGCACGGGTATTCGTGGTCCGGCGCGGTGAACGACCCGCTAGAGACACCGTTGATGGTCTGGATCAGGTGCGTGTGGCAGTCGGTCGGGGTGAAGCAGTGATGCATGATCAGCGACCAGCTCAGCGCCGGCGCCGGCAGCGTCCCGTCCTGCGCGTCGGTGGCGTGCCCGGAGAAGTTGATCGCGTCGCCGACCTTCCAGGTCAGGCTCGACGTGGGTGAGTCGATGACCGCGGCCGGCGCGGTGTTGCCGACCGTGACGGTGACCGACGCCGTGTCGCTCGCGCCCTGGTCGTCGGTGACGCGCAGGCTTGGGTGGTAGACGCCCGTCGTGGTGTAGGTGTAGGACGCCGCCGAGCCCGTCGCGTCGCCGAACGTTCCGTCGCCGTTGAGATCCCACGAGTAGCTCAGCGGCTTACCCTCCGGGTCGGACGAGCCGGTGCCGTCGAAGCTGACGGTCAGCGGGGCCGGACCGTTGGGTGGGCTCGCCGTGATCACCGCGGTCGGCGGCTGGTTGGCGGCCGTGTAGGTAATGCGGTGGACGGTGCCGTCGTCCATGTCGACGTAGAACAGGTCGCCGCCGGGGCCGATCTTCAGGTCGACGGGATGCCCGGCGGCGCCGCCCGCCGCGTCGACCCCGACGAACGACTGCAGCCGGGACGGGTCGGGCAACGCGTTCGTGCCCGGGAGCATCGCCCAGATCTCGTTGCGGGTGTGGTCGGCGAAGAACAGCGCGCCGTTGTACTGCGCCGGATATGACCCGCCCTGGTAGAACGCCACCCCGGTGATGGACGAGCCACCCGTGTGGCAGCCGGTGTAGTTCACGACGCAGGCGCTGTGGTTGTACGTGTAGTACGGTGCGACGACCGAACCAGGCGTCGAATACAGGGACGAGCAGAGATTGAGCCCCGCGCCCTGGTAACCGCTCTGCGGTGACGCCCCCTCATAGCACGGCCAGCCGAAATTCGACGCGGTCGCACTCGCCGGCGACACCACACGGTTGATCTCTTCCCAGGTGTTCCAGCCGACGTCGCCGATCCACAGTTCGTCGGTGCCCGGGCGCTGGGTGAAGCGGAACGGGTTGCGCAGCCCGTAGGCCACGATCCGCCGCGCGTTGGCATCCGGTGAGGAGTAGAACGGGTTGCCGGGCACGCCCGCGCCGGTGGCGGGATCGATCCGCAGAACCGCGCCGTCGAGGGCTGCCGGGCCGTCGGTACGCCGCACGCTCTGGCTGCGTAGCGCGCCGCCCTCCGCTCCCGGCGGGCTCAGCGCGGTGCCGGCCGCACCGGGCGGATCGCCACAGGGATTGGCCTGGTCGCCGGCGTAATTCGCGCCGTACTGCCCGTAGTCGACGTTGTTGAAGCTGGCGCCGTCACCGCCGCCGACGTAGAGGTTTCCGTCGCGCCCAAATAGGAGCGTGCCAATCGAGTGGCTGGGGAACTGCTGGCACCAGTCGTTGATGAGCACCTGTTCGGTGCCGGTCATGACGTTCCCGTTGATCTGCAGCCGTGACACCCGCGCCGAGATGAGGCAGCCATCGGTGGTCGGGCCGGGCGGCGTCGGGCAGCCGTCGTTCCACACCGGCGCCGTGCCGCCAATCGGGGCGTCGTACGAGTACAGGACGTAGACGTAGGGGTCTGTGGGGAAGTTCAGGGGGAGCGCCAGGCCGAGCAGACCGCGATCCCAGTAGTCGTCGACCTTGGTCGACAGATCGGCAAAGGTGACCGGGTTCGTGTCGGTCAGGCTCTGAAAGACCTTGATCACGCCGTTCTTCTGGCCGACGAAGATCCGCCCATCGGGTGCGAACTGCAAAACCGTCGGGTTGGTCAGCCCGCTCAGCACGACCGAATCGCGGAACCCGGTGGGCAACGTAGACGCACCCGCCGGGCCCGGCCCGACCTGCATGACGAGCGCCGCGCCCAGCACCACAGCCGCTGCACTGATCAGCCCGCGCCAATGCGCGGCAAGCTTCACACGCTCCATGCCGCCCCCCGGCGATCCGCTCTGCAGCGCACGGCCGCTTCCGCGCGCCGCTCCGCCCCTATTGTGCTGGCCGGGCAAGCACCCGGTCGGGACATTCGGCAAATTACTCACATCGGCATTCTCTGAACTTGACAAATCGGGCTTTATGGCCCAAACCGGGCTGGCGGTTGGTGTTCAGGTCTGCCGGGCGGGTGCGGGCATGCCGAGGTCGACGGTGGCGGCGGGGCGGGTCCGGCGGTCGATCTGGGCGAGCTTGTCTTCGGCGCCGGCGAGGCTGATTTTCAGTCCTTCGGCTTCGCCGAGCCAGCCTTCGCGTTCGGCTTCGGTGATGCGGGCGGTCAGGTTGTCGCGGATCTCGGCGATGCGGGACCGCTGGGCGGGGTCTGGCCAGTGCATGGCGCATGGCAGGCAGCTGTGCTCGTGGCTGCACGGGGTGCCGAACGCCCTGCCGCAGGTGCCGGTGGCGACTTTTCGGCGTTCGAAGTGGCCGAGGAACTCGGCCCATTCTTCGTCGGTGGGGGTGCGGTATTCCTCGGTGGGCCGCAGGGCCCGGCGGCGGGCGAGGAAGGCCAGGTGGGCCTGGATGGCCTCGTCGGGGTAGACGGCCTTGTAGCCGAGGGTGACGTTGATGTCGCGGTGCCCGGCGATCACCTGCGCGATGTGCGGCGGGAGCCCGCTCATGATGGCGTCGGTGAGGAACATCCTGCGGAAGTCGTGCAGGGTGTAGTGCAGTGGGGCGCCGCTGGGGTCGGTCAGCCCGGTGCGGGCGAGGGCTGCGGCGAGCAGCTTGCGGATGGTGGCGGTGGGGATCGCGCGGTTCTCGGCGCCGATCCGGCGCTGGAACAGCACCGGGGCCGGCGGCAGCCAGACGCGCTCGTGGTCGTCGTAGGCCGCGACCAGGGGGACGGCCGGCCCGTCGCCGCGGATGCGGGTGATGACGGTGCTGAGCACGTCGGCGAGTTCGGGGCTGACGACCAGCAGCCGCTCGGCGTCGGTCTTGGACGGGGCGATCTGCAGCAGCGGGACCAGCTCACCGGTGGAGGGCAGCCGGTACTGGACGAGGCTGTGGTGGCTGAGCTGGACCAGTTCCTCGGCGCGGACCCCGGTGGCGCGCAGTACTTCGATGGCCGCCCATGCCCAGAACGCGCGGTCTTCTTCGGCGGTCAGGTTGCGGCGTTTCCCGGCGGCCAGGTCTTCGGCCCAGATGCTGGCGGAGGCGCTGGTGGTGGCGCGGGCCAGGGTTTGTCCGGCGGCGGTGATGACGTCGCCGGGTCCGGCGCTGGCGGCGTGCAGCAGGTCGGCCGCGTCGGCGTGCTGCCGGGCGGCGCAGCGGACCAGGACCGGCAAGACGGGGAGCCGTTCGCGGGTGCGGGCGTCCATCCGCGACTTGCGGCGCCGCTGGGCCTTGCCCTGGACGGTCTCGGCGGGCCCGACGGGACAGGGAGCGACCCAGCGTGCCCACCGGCCGGGATCCTCGACGGCCCACTGGGCCAGGTCGAGGTAGAAGGCCCGGACCGGAGTCAGGAATTCGCGGTGGCAGATCCGCTCGGTGTCGATCACGGCCTTGCTGCCGTCGGCCGCGGTGATTGTCTTCGGCTTGGTCCGCATCCGCTGCTTCCACCCATCAGCGACCTCAGCGCTCAGGTGCAGGCTGTCGATGCCGGGATGGTGGGCTTCCAGGTCCGCCCAGAACATGCCCAGCTTGCGGGCCAGCTGTTCCAGGCTCCCGTAATCCATCCCGGGCTGGCGTTCTCGCAGGTAGTCGACCAGCAGGTCACGGATGGGCCGGCAGGTGAGGTTGTGCCGGCCGATCATCTCCTCCGGGGTCCGCTGGCCTGCGGTGCGCAGTTCCCGCAGCCGGCCCGGCGCGGCGGGGCCGAGGGTTCCCAGCTGGCGCAGCAGCCGGTAGCAGGCTGCGGCCTCGCCTCTGGCGGCGCCGAGCACGCCGGCCTCGGTATCGAGCAGCTCAAGCAGATCGCCGATCTGGATGCCGTCGAGCATCCCGCCCTTGGCGGCCATGATCACCGCGGCCCGGCGCAGCACGTGATGACGGGCAGTTTTCGCCACCGGGCCGCCGGAACCGCGGTCGCACAGGTCCCCGAGCCGCGCGAAGCCCTGCGGGTCGCGGAATGCGGTCATGGCGCGTGCCAGCTCGCCGTCGCATCCGGCGGCGACCAGCCACGTCAGGGACGGGCGCACCATGTCGCCGGCGATCAGCGCGATCAGCGCTGCCGTCAGCGCGCCGGACCTGCGCATGCCCGGGATGTCCCGGCGGCCCGCCCGCCGGGCGGGCAGCTGCCACCAGGTGGCCCCGGCGGCTTCGGCGCCGCTGGCCAGCCACCGCTGCTGCCAGCTGTCACCATCCTGGTCTTCCAGCCAGTCCAGCAGCAGGTCCCGCGCTTCCTGATGCCGGCCTGCAGGAACCGCGCCCGGCAGGTCCGTCACCTGATCCCGGCCGATGCGGGTGGCGGGCCAGTCCTCCTGGGCCGCCCGCGTCGGGAACCGGGTCCGTGCCGCCCGGTAGCCCGCCAGCCATACCGACGCGGCCGCCCGCGGCGAGCCGACCCCGACCGTCATGATGTCTGCCTGCCGAACAGCACATCCAGCGTCTCGGGCCGGTAACCAGGCGCCGGCGCGGGCCGGGCCCGCCGCCGGGCCTGGCGGACCTGCTCGCCGTGATGAGCCAGCACCCGGCGGATCACCTCCTCCTTGCGGGGCGTCAGATACAGCTGCGTGGTGGTCAGCAGCGCATGACCGAGCACGAACTGCACGTCGGTCAGCGGCAGAGCCGGATCCTCAGCCATCCGGTAGGCCGCCGTATGCCGCAGCGAATGCAGCGTCGCATCCGTGCCCGCCACCGCCCCGGCCCGCTCGAACATGCGGTGCACCGCGTGATAGGCCAGCGGCCGGAACGGCCGCCGCAGCGTCCACCACAACGGCTGCCCGCCGCCGCGGGGCAGCACGCCGTCCATCTCCGCCTGGTAAAGCCGCAGCCACACGAACGCATCAGCCGAAGCCGGCAACTGCTGCACCGCCCGGGTCCCCTTCCGGACCACGGTGATCAGCTGCCGGCCCGGATCCACCCCGCCCCGCGTCGCCGACAGCAACTCCGACGCCCGCGCCCCGGTCGACACATAGAACGCGACCAGCGCCCGGTCGCGGTGCGAGCCCAGCGCCGCGAAGATCTCGTTGAACTCCGCATCCGGGACGTTCCGCGGGATCCGCGACGGCACCGCCGGCCGGTACAGACCGCTGCGCTCACGGCGGAACGGCTCCGCCGGGTTGTGATGCGCGTGCGCCCGCCCGGCCCCCCGGGACCGGTCCAGCGGGAACGGATTGACCAGCGGCCCGGTGCCAGCCTCCACGTGAAAATCGTAAAAGCTGCGCAGCACCGTCTCGCAATGCGCGCGCACCGACGGTGAATAAGCCACGCCCGAGGCCGCCGCAGGCTGCCCGGCACCATCACGATCCTGCTCGCGCCAATGCGGCCGGACCGGCTTTCCCGCGACCTGCAGCCACCGGCAGAAATCCCGGGCATCACTACGGACCGCATGATTCCACGGGACGCCGATAACCCGCAAAAACCGGAACCAGCGCAGTAAATCCATGCCATACGAACGGATCGTCAGCTCCGACCGCCCGGCCGCCTGCAAATGACCGAAATAGGCTCCAGCCGCCGCCACGCTCACGCCGCCCGGGTCAAGCAGCCGGTACGGCTCCCACCGATCCCCGGTGGCGACCAGCCGGCCCGCCAGCGGCACACCCAGCCCAGCCAGATCCCTGCCTGGCTCCTCCTGCCCGATCATGACCGGCGACTCTAGCCATCAACCCGCCGTATGTCCTCTGAACTGCAAAAACTCCTACCGTAGTTCAGTCAACACGCATGTGAGGATGTTCGCTCGCGTGGATCTGGGTTCTGGCTGGCCGGTCGTCTCTAGCGCAGCCCCGCGGGGCCAACGCGCATTCGTTCGATCATCGTGGCCGCGAGGAAGACCAGCGGGGCTGCTACAGAACCGAAGCACACCGCTATGAGCGGGGCGCCTGCTCTGGGTCGGATATCGGTTCCGGAGGCGGTGGCGGTGGATTGAAACGGAGCGATCTGGTCATGTGATGCCACCGGAAAATCTCAAGGTAGATCGTGAACCAGCTGAATATCCAGACGATGCCGCTCATCCGCCGCAGCCATCTCATCGCCAGATCCCCGGTAGCTGCCACTGCCGCATGGATCTGGTCTATCACGGATGCCGGCTAGCGACCTGCTCGCCGGCCATGCTGGATGATCGCTGATCGCCGCAGATTGCCGTGTGAAGGCGGGTAAGATCAGCGTCCCGGTCAACCTGGACCCGGAGACGAGGTGCGGCCTGGCCACCAGGCCGGTGACTTGGTGATGCACTGTCCCGGACCGGCGGTAGGCATACCGTCCGGTGTAGCTGCGCTACCGTCCGGGTTGTGTGTGGGTCCTTCTTCGCCGGGCATGCCGAGGAGATGAATCAGGCGCAGGCGGTTGTGGTTGTCGCCGCTGAGCTGAGGCTGTTCCTGCGACCAGGTTGCCGCGGCGGCCCGGTCCGGGTGGCCGTGGGCGGGACCTCGTCGCTGGGGCATGTGGTCGAGTCGCTAGGGGTGCCGCTGACCGAAGTCGGCCGCCTCCTGGTCGACGGCGAGCCGGCCCTGCCCGGATACCGGCCCGGCGGCGGAGATGTGGTGACCGTCGACCCCGTGCGGCGCCCGCAGCACATGGAACCGGCGCGTTTCGTCCTCGATGTGCACCTGGGAACGCTGGCGCGCCGGCTGCGGCTGGTCGGCGTGGACGCCGCCTATGCCAATGACGCCGACGATAATGCCCTGGTCCAGCAGGCGAATGGGAGCCGGCGGGTGCTACTCACCCAGGACCGCGGCCTGCTGTGCCGCCGGAAGCTATGGCTGGGCGCCTACGTGCGGGGGGCACGCCCAGATGACCAGTTCCGGGATGTGCTGGACCGGTTCGTGCCGCCCCTCGCGCCCTGGACCCGGTGCCCGGCGTGCAACGGGCACTTGTCCCCGGCCGCAAAGGGATCTGTTGATCCGATGCTACGCCCCGGCACCCGGCGCAGCTACCAGGATTTCAGCCGCTGCGAGAACTGCGGCCAAGTGTACTGGCGCGGTGCCCACATCCAGCGGCTTGAGGAAATCATCGACTCCGCAGTCCGCGCCGTCAGCAATGCCACCGGCAATTAGGATCTACCAGCGGATGAGCGCGCATTTTCCACACGGCTGCAATGCACAGATATGCAAGCTGGGCAGCCGGTCGCGTTTTGCGGTCGGGGGCGCACGGCTTGCTGAGTGGCTCGGCAGGCTCATCACCGGGAACGGGCCATAACCGTTCGGGCTTGGGCTGGGGACGGTTCGCTGCCTGGCACGTCATGCCCGGCCTGTCCTGGGTTACCAGACCCGGTATGCGGCCGTGGGATGCCACCACGGGCTCCAGGTTCTCCAGCCGACGCGCTGACCGCTGTGATGCGCCCCGAACGTCTGGTGGTACCAGATCGTGTTGATCTCCACGTGCCCGGAGCCGTAGAACATCAGGTCGCCGCGCCGCGCCTGCGACAGCGAGATCCGGTGCAGGTGCCGGCTGCCGAGCATCGAGTAGGTCGAATGCGGAAGCCAGATCCCGGCGCCGTGGCCGAAGGCCGCCATCACCAGGCCCGAGCAGTCATAGCCCGGGGAGCAGCTGGACCCGCCGTAGGAGTACCAGCAGCCTCTGGCGTGCCCTTCGGCCCAGTTCAGCGCCGCGTTGCCGGCCCGGCTGCCGCCGTAGCCACCGGTGAGGGCGAGATGAGACACCGAGGCCTGCGCCGCCGGGGCAGCCGCGGCGGCCGCAGCCGCGCCCGGGGCGATCAGCGCGGCCGCCAGCGCGGCCGCCGCGGCGATCCGGCGCCGGCGCATGACGGCAACTGTCATACTGAACATGTCGGGATTCCTCCTAAGGGTTGGTCCGACGTAAGGTCCCGGCCGCGTGCTGCGAACACCTGGCCGGGACCGCCTGGCTAGCAGGCGAAGCTCGTGCGGGTCACCTCCTGCCCACCCCCGCAGGAGGGCGGATAACGCGATATGACAGGCTCTCTCCTTCAGTTCGTGCTTACTTGTGCCGGTTTGCGGCTTTTTGAGCTGCCAGGATAACAATGTGTGCATAAAGCTGCGGAGGATTCGAGCGAAGACGCAGCTCAGCCGCCTGGTTAACGGCAGATACCAGGGGCTGTGCAACTGTGGGTGACCACGGCGGCGGGGGCCTTCTCCCGCCGCGACCGCGCTCCCTGAGAGCCTGCGACCACTGACCCGTAGGGAATCAGTCATCCGGGGCCTAGTCAGGGCCCGCCCGCTCGTGATTAGGTGTTGCAGGTCACCAGAGACTGCCTGAGGGGGACTCTCATGTTGAGACGTCTTGCCATCGTGGGTGCAATCGGCGCCTTCATCGCCACACTCGGACCCACGCTGCCGGCAAGTGCGATCACCAACGGCGTCCCAGACAACGGCGCCCATCCCTACGTCGGTGAACTGATTTTTTATCTGCCCGACGAGACCGACCCGCGGTTCCCGGACCCGGGTGGGTGGTTCACTTGCAGCGGCACGTTGATGAGTTCCACCATCGTGCTAACGGCCGGGCACTGCACCTACGGAGTCGGCAAGAACGGCGCCTCTACGACACTGCCCTCCGGCACCGGCTCGGGCGGTAACGATGTGTGGATCAACTTCAGCGAGGCACCCGACTTCAGCATCCTGCCACCGAGTAGCAGCTTCACCACCAATGCCGCGCGATACGCGGCCTGGTCTGCGGCACTGAACAATTCCTCGGCCTGGCACCGTGCCACCGCCTACCCGCACCCGCAGTTCGATCCCAACGCCTTTTTCACACATGACGCAGGCGTCCTTCGGCTCTCAGCACCGGTACCGATGTCGACCTACGGCACCCTGCCAGCGCTTGGCCTGCTGAACACACTGATCAAACAGAAGAACACCCAGCACTACACCCCGGTCGGATACGGCCTCGAGCAATCTGGCCCGAAGACCGCCCTCGGAGGCGACACCCGTCGCAAGGCCGACGAGATGCTCGTCAATCTCAACGGTGTCTTCGGCACAGGCAAGGGCACGTCGGCCAAGTTCTCTAACAACAACGGCACCGTCCACCAGGGCGGCACATGCTTCGGTGACTCCGGAGGCCCGATCTTCCAGGCCGGTACTACCGTTGTGGTCGCAGTAACCTCGTTCGGTATCAGCCAAACTTGCTCCGGCAGCACCGGCGGCTACCGCATGGACCAGCAAGACGACCTCGACTTCCTGGCGTCGTTCGGGATCACGTCCTAATCGGCATCGACCAAAGACACGGCCCCCGGCGCCGTTCAGCGCCGGGGGCGGTTGCTGCCGAGATCCTCGCCAATCGGATGCCTGACGCGCAGGCCGTGCGACAGTCAAGCCGGCGGAGTCCGGCGGCGCTCCCACACCCAGGCCGTCCCATGCGGCAATACGGCCGCTCCGGTGCGCGGCGGCTACCTCTACCGGGTCCGGAAACGTCGGCCCGGATTCCGCTGAACGCGGATGGTCGCAGGACCGTGCAAGGCAGGCATGCGGTAGATCAGCGCGGCCCGGGGAGATAATAATTGTCCGTTCACTCCGGCACTGACCTCCGGTGATGCGCGGTTCGCGCTGACCGATCAGAACCGCCGCGATGTGGTTCATCTGGTGACCTCGTGTCGCACGTCACCCTTAGTGCATGGACCTTCAAGGCGTCACACAGATGCCGGTCATCCAGTGTCCCCGGGGCGGGCCAGTTCGATCCGCTGGGTGAGGCTGAACCTCCAGGGCCAGCGCCACGGCGCCGCGCTGGCCACCTGTAGTGGAGTCTCCTGGATGATCCGGACCGGATCGGGCAGGTGGGCGTGGAATGGCGGGGAGCCGGGCCGGAAGTCCCAGATGAGCGCCCGGCCGCCAGGGCGCAGCACGCGGCCTATCTCGGCCAGGCCGGCGGCCTGGTCGGCCCAGTGGTGCATCGATAGCGTGCTAACGACCAGGTCGAACGACCGGTCGGGGAACGTCAGCGCGGCTACGTCGCCGACTAGGAACGATGGCCGGCGCTGGTCGTCGTCGCCCAGGTGGGCGGCATTGGCCCGGGCGCGCTGGATCATGGCCGGGTCGAGGTCCAGGCCGGTTATGTCCAAACCGTGCTGGCGTGCCAGCCGGATCGACAGGCGGCCGGGCCCGCACCCCACCTCGAGCACCCGTGCGCCGGCCGGGGCGGCCGCCGCGACGTCGGCGGCGATGCGGGCGTAGAGGGATCCGCCCAGCAGCCGGCTGATCTGGTCGTAGGCGACGGCGTCGCCGATCAGGATTCCTCCCGGCACCATGTGCCCGGTGGCGGCACCGCGGCGGTGCCGCACGATGGCGGCGGCCGCGGCGGCCGCTCCGAACAGGATCACGAACCTTCGAGGTCGGCCCATTACAGCTCCTCCGTATATCCGGGGCCCGGCGCGGTCACTTGTCCTCCGGTGATCGGGTGTACTGTGCCGAACGGTCGCGTGAGTTCTCTTGCCGTTCGGCCCGGGCACGTCTGCGCTGCCACTGGGTGATACCAATGACGGCGAGGACGATAGCGACGAGTGCCGCCAGCATCATCATCATCATGGCGCCGGCTCGGGCGCTGTGCTGTGCTGCGGCGAAGCCAGCCGCGAGGATCTCACCGTTCATGTCACTCCTTCGGTCTGGCCGCTCCGCGCTCCGGCGGAGCCGCGGTCGTCGTGGCGAGGACGCTCATGCGATGTCGCGGCGGAGGGTGGCGCGCCAGCCGCCGGCCGCAGCCACCGCGGCGTAGAGGACGAGGAGCAGGGCGGCGACGCCGGCGGACAGTTCGTCGCTGTTTCCAGCCAGCGCGAGCCCGGCCCCGCCGGGCAGGAGGCGGCCGACGCTGGGAAGGAACGACTCGAACGTGCTCTCGATGACGAACATCCAGGCGCACAGCCCGACGAGAGCGCCCACCTGGTTGCGGACGAGGGCGCCGACGCCGACACCGGCGGCGGCCCACAGCGCCGCTGCCGCCGCCCCGCCGGCGAGCAGTTGCAGGTAGTCGCCGCTGGTGAGCTGGTTGCCGATTCCGCGGACGGCGAAGGCCGCCGCGGCATCGCCGACCATGAGGCCCTCGGCCAGCAGCCCGAAGACCAGGCCGACCAGCCCGCTGATCGCAAGCTTGGCAGCGATCACGGGTCCGCGGCGGGGGGTGATGAGGAAGGTGGGCCGGATCGTACCGTAGCGGATCTCGGCCGTGATCGCGATCGCGCCCGCCAGGCCCGCGAAGAGCATGCCCGCCCTGCTGCCGACCTGAAACACCTCCAGCTGGCGGGCGCGGGACGCGAGGTCGCCGGCGCCGAGGGTGACTACGTGCAGCGTGATCGCCAAGGCGACCAGCCCGAACATCGCGAGGAACAGATAGAGGGCTGTCTGGGTCGAGCGCTGCTTGAGCAGCTCGCTGCGTAGCTGGCCGATCATGCCACCTCACCTCCGGTCAGCTCCAGGTAGACGTCCTCCAGCGTTTGCCCGTTGCCGGTGAGCTCGTCCAGGCGGCCGCGCGCGAGCAGATGCCCCCGGTCGATGATCAGCACCTGGTCGACCGTCTGGGCGACCTCGGCCAGCACGTGGCTGGAGACCAGCACCGTCCGGCCTTGCGCGGCGAGTTTCTGGAGAAAGAGGCGCAGCCAGCGCACGCCGGCTGGGTCGAGCCCGTTGGCGGGCTCGTCGAGGATCAGCAGCTGCGGGTTCCCGAGCAGCGCCGCGGCCAGGCCAAGCCGCTGGCGCATGCCGAGCGAGTAGGTCCTCACCCGCCGCCTGGCCGCACCGGTGAGCTCAACCTGCTCGAGCACCTCCTCGACGCGGGCGAGCGGGAACCCCGCCGCGAGGGCAAGCGCTCCCAGATGGTCACGCCCGTTGCGGCCGGGGTGGAAATCGGTCGACTCGAGCACCGCTCCGACTTGGCGGGCGGGCTGGTCCAGCTCACGGTAGCGGCGGCCGAAGACCAGCGCCTCGCCGGCCGTCGGCTCGGCCAGACCCAGCAGGAGCCGGAGCGTCGTCGTCTTCCCGGCCCCGTTGGGGCCGAGCACGCCGGTCACGGTTCCCGGCTCGAGCGAGAAGGTCACATTGTCGACCGCCGTCAGCGTCCCGTAGCGCTTCGTCAGCGCCCGGCAGCGCACGACCGCCTGGCGCGGCGGGGGTTCGCCCGGCCCGGCCACGGTGAGCATCTGTTCGGCCATGTACTGTCTCCTTGCGTCGGATTGCATGACACGATGGTCGCCGCCGCCGCATGCCTCCGCATCGGCCGTTAAGAGTCACCCGGATACACCGGCGGGAGTATGCGCGCGACACGGAGCCGAGCTAGGTTCGGTTCGTGAGGCATGACGCCGGGCACGTGATCGACGCCGCCGTGCCGGCCCTAGCCGGCGCGATCATCGCCGTCGGCGTTGCGGTGCGAGCCGACCCCTCCGCACGCCCGCTCGCGCTGACACTCGGGCTCGCGGCCGCCGGGGCCCTGGTGCTGCGCCGGCGCGCACCGACCCTGACGCTCGCCGTCTCCGGGGCGCTCGTTCTGGGCCTGTTTGCCATCGACAGCGCCGCCGGCGCGATCGCCGTGATCGCGCCGGGAGTCGCGCTCTACTCGCTCGCGCTCACTCGCGGCCACGTTCACGTCCTCGCCGCGGCGGTCGCGGCCGCCGCCGCGGTCATCGTCGCCGAGGTCGTCTTCGCCGGCCACCGCGCCCACGCGCCCACGCTGCAGACGGCCGCCCACGTGGCGCTGGTCGCCATTCCCGTGCTCGCCGCCGAGGCGTTGCGCAACCGCCGCGCCTACGTGCGGGTCCTGCTGGAGCGGCTCGAGCAGGCCGAACGCACCCGCGAGGAGGAGGCCCAGCGCCGCGCCGAGCACGAGCGGCTGCGGATCGCCCGTGACCTGCACGACGTCGTCGCGCACACGCTCACCACGATCAACGTCCAAGCCGGTGTCGCCGCTCACCTCCTCGACCGCGATCCCGGGAACGCCCGCCCCGCGCTCGCCATGATCGAGACGGCAAGCCACGAGGCCCTCCAGGAGCTGCGCATGATCCTGGGCGTCCTCCGCAATGCGGACAGCGGCACCGCTCCGCTCGAGCCGGTCCCCGACCTGGCCGCAATCGAGACGCTGATCGAGCGGGCACGCAGCAGTGGCCTGGAGGTCAGCTTCCAGGTCGAGGGCGAGCAGCCGCAGCGAGTTCCCGAGCCGGTCCAGCTCGCCGCCTTCCGCATCCTGCAGGAATCACTCACCAACGTCCGCCGCCACGCACCGGGAGCGGCCGCCCGCGTGGACCTCGCCTATAGCGCCGACCGGCTGCGGCTGGCGATCGAAAATGGCACAACCCACCCCGGCAACGGCGATGGCGGCACCCCCGGCGCCGGCATCGCCGGCATGCGCGAGCGCGCGGCGGCGCTCGCCGGCACCCTCCAGACGCGGCGATCCGGAGACCGGTTCCGTGTTGTCGCCGAGCTGCCCTACCGGCGCGGCACGTGACCCGCGTCCTGGTCGCCGACGACCAGGCGGCCGTCCGCGCCGGCTTCGCCGCACTGATCGCGGCTGAGGAGGACATGGACGTGGCCGGCGAAGCCGGCAACGGCCGGCAAGCCGTCGACATCGCCCGGCGGGTCCTCCCTCACGTCGTCCTGATGGACATCCGCATGCCCGTCCTCGACGGGCTCGAGGCGACCAGGCTGATCTGCGCCGACCCGACGCTCACCGACACGCGTGTGCTCGTACTCACCACCTTCGACCTCGACGAGTACGTCTATGCGGCGCTCCGGGCCGGCGCCAGCGGCTTCCTGCTCAAGGACGCCGGCCCCGGCGAGCTCCTGCAGGCGATCCGGATCGTGGCCGCCGGCGAAGCCCTGCTCGCTCCCTCCGTGACCAGGCGGCTGATCGCCGAGTTCGCTGCCCGCCCAGACCCGCAAGAGCCCCCCGCGCAACTATCCGAGCTCACCGAGCGCGAGCGCGAGATCCTCCGGCTGGTAGCCGCCGGCCTTAGCAACGCTGAGATCGGCCGCCAGCTCTTCATCAGCCCCCTCACCGCCAAGACCCACGTCGCTCGCATCCTCGCCAAGCTCGACTGTCACGACCGCGCCCAGCTCGTCGCGCTCGCCTACCAGACCGGCCTCATCACACCGGACACCGCCTTTGACCTGAGGCAAGCGGCCCCAGGTAACCATCGAGCCTGAACCTTCCCCCCTCTCACGTGCCCATCACACGCAGGCGAGCCGCAGACGATCATACGATGACCACGCGTGGGGTTGTTCCCGGCGACAGGCACGAGAGAGCACGCCAGAATCGAAGCGTGCCGACGCGCGTTGTGGAGACCTGCCTGGGCCCGGTGGAGGTGGCGCTCACCCCGGGTGAGGGCGAGGTTGTCCTGTTCTTCCCCGGCGGCCACGCCAGCGCGGCCACGCCGCTGTGTACGGATCTCTACACCGCCCTGGGCTATCGGGCGCTGGTCTTCTCGCGTCCCGGCTACGGCCGGACGAACGTCGGCCAGCTAACCGCCGCCGAGTTCATCCCGGCGATCGCGCGGGCCTGTGACCAGCTGGGAATCACCGCCGCGGCCGCGACCGTAGGGCTCAGCTTCGGCGGCCTGCAGGCCGTGCACGTCGCGGTCAGCCTGCGGTACTTCGCCCCGCGGCTCATCCTGCACAGCTGCGCGCCGTCATCGCTGCCCTACCCGGACAGCTACCTGCAACGCCTCGCCGGCCCGCTGGTGTTCGGGCCGCGCTCGCAGCGGCTTACCTGGCGCCTGCTGCGTGCCCTGACGTCCTCGGACCGGGGACTGCGCGCGATGATGGCCCCGCTGTCAGCGCTGCCGACCGGACAGTGGTGGGACCGGTGGACCCCGGCCGACCGGGCCGCGGCACGGGAAACGTTTGCGCAGATGGGCTCCGGGTCGGGGTTCGTGACCGACGTACGCCAGGCCTGCGCGGCCAGATCGGCTTACCGGCAGGCCGTGCTGCGATCAGTCCCCTGCCCGACGCTGGTGACAGCGTCGCGGCACGACGGCGGGGTCGCCTTCACCCACGCCGAGGACTTCGTCCGCACCATCCCGGACAGTCGCCTGGCCGAAACCGGCGCCTGGAGCCACCTGTTCTGGCTCGGCGCCTCGCGCCAGGCTGTCTCGGAGCTGGTCCGCGACTTCCTGACCCAGTGAGCATCGCCCGCGCCCGTCCGGTCATCGGCGACCTCACCGCCGCGGAGCGCCCTGTCCTACCCGAATGCTGAGCATCGCACGGCGCGGATAGCCGCTATTGGATTGCCCGGGAACTGCCGGGAAACTGCCTGGTGCATCAACCGTAAGCCGCTCAAACTTCTGTACAAACCAGGCGGTGCGCGGTCAGCTCCGCACCAGCCCTAGCGGGCACGGAACGCGCCCCAGCTCTGCTGGTCTTCATCAAGTCCTGATCAGACCGACATCGCGGCGGGCGATAAAGCGGATTGCGGGGTCGTGACCAGCCGAAACGCCGCGTGTTCGCGTTGCGTGACCAAGGGAATGGCATGGTGGTTGGAATTGGTGTCACAGTCAAGCTCATGGGCGCCGTCTGTGCGAGATGCTCCGGTCCTGCTGATCGTCGATGACGATCCGCGGACGCGAGACGTGGTCGGGGGAGAGCTTCGCAAGCGGTACGGGTCGGACTATCAGGTCGTCTGCGCTGACTCCGCCGATGATCTGCCCCGCCTGCTTGCCAGGCTCCGCGATGACCGGCGCCTGGTTGGCATCGTGCTGGCCAGGCAGCGGATGTCGCATGGGACCGGGACACAGTTGCTGGCCCGGGTCCGTGAGTTTCACCGGACGGCCAAGCGTCTTCTACTGATCGATTGGGGATACGGACCGTCGGCGGAGCCGATCCTGCAGGCCATCGCGCTAGGCCATATCGACGCCTATGTCGCCAGGCCGGTGACGGTGCCGGACGAGCAGTTCCACCGGGCGGTCACCGAACTGCTTGAGCAGTGGGCCAGGTCGCATCTTCCCAGGTTCGAGGTCGTGCGGGTGGTGGGCGAGGAGCAGTCCGCCCGCTCGCACGAGATCCGGGACCTGCTGGATCGTAACGCGGTTCCGTTCGGCTTCTACCCGGCGGGCGCCGGACAGGGGAAGACGCTGTTGCAGCAGGCTGGCGCCGCCGCGGCGGCGCTGCCGGTGATCTTCCTGTTCAACGGGCGGGTGCTGGTGCAGCCGACGAACGCAGAGGTCGCCGAGGCCCTGGGGATGAGGACCACACCCCGCACCAGCTTGTACGACGTGGCGGTGATCGGCGCCGGGCCGGCCGGCCTGGCGGCGGCGGTCTACGGCGCGTCGGAGGGCCTGTCCACAGTGATGCTGGAACCAGAGGCTATCGGCGGCCAGGCCGGGACGAGCTCGCAGATCCGCAACTATCTGGGCTTCCCGGCCGGGGTGAGCGGCGCGGATCTCGCGGAGCGGGCCTACAGGCAGGCCTGGAATTTCGGCGCCGAATACGTGTACGGGAACCCGGCGACCGGCCTGCGGGCCCAGGGGCCGGAGCGCGTGGTGACGGTCGGCGGTGGGAGCCAGGTCCGCAGCCGGGCCGTCGTCATCGCCACCGGCGTGTCCTATCGGCGGCTCGGCATCCCCTCGCTCGACCGGCTGGCCGGCGCCGGGGTGTTCTATGGCGCCTCCACATCCGAGGCCAAGGCGATGGAGGACCGGGAGGTGTTCGTGGTGGGCGGCGCGAACTCCGCCGGGCAGGCCGCCGTCCACCTCTCCAGGTATGCCGGCAGGGTGACGGTGCTGGTCCGGGGCCAGTCGCTGGCCGAGAGCATGTCCGACTACCTCGTCACGCAGATCGCCAGCACACCCAATATCGCGGTACGTTACAACGTCGCCGTGACCGGCGGCGGCGGGACCGATTGCCTGGAGAGCTTGACCCTCCTGGACGGGGTATCCGGGACGACCCAGACCATTCCGGCCGCGGCCATCTTCATACTGATCGGGGCCGAGCCCCACACTCAGTGGCTGCCCGATCACATCGCGCGTGACCAGTGGGGATTCGTGGTGACCGGGACCGACCTCCTGGCTGGGGAAGCTGCCCCGCAGGGCTGGCCGCTGCGGCGTACCCCCATGCTCCTAGAGACCAGCCTGCCGGGGGTCTTCGCGGCCGGCGACGTCCGCCGCGGGTCGGTGAAGCGGGTGGCGGCTGCGGTTGGTGAGGGCTCGACCGCGATCCGTCTGATCCACGACTACCTGCGGGGCAACTGACCTGAGCTGAGATCTGCGGTGACAGGGATCCTTGGCCGGGTACCCAGCATGGCGGCGCTGGGCTGGGGCGTCGTGGGTCGCGTGCATCATGGTGAAGTCGATCGCCTCCGCGGCGCGATCGGCCGTGTCCTTGGCCGTCATCGTTTTCCTCCCGGTCAATTTGCGATTCCGATAGCCCGGTGGATCGTTTCGGGCTGCTCGAGCACGCCGAGCATGAGGTGGGCGACGTTGGCGCGTGAGATGAGCAGGCCGCGGCGGAGGTTCTGGCCGGACGCCGTCCGGTAGCTGCCGGTGAGGGGCTTGTCGGTCAGCCGGGGTGGCCGTATGACCGTCCAGTCCAGCCCGCTTTCACGAAGGATCTCTTCCATCAGGGCGAGATCGGCATAGGTCTTGCGAAGTGCGGCCTTGGTCACGGGGGCGGCGAGGTGCCGCATCAAGAACCCATCGCCGGGGTCGTGCTTGGGCGGGTTGGGGCGGCCCGGCGAGGGCACGGTGCTGACCGGCGCGGCGCTGACGACAACGACGCGCCGTGTGTCCGTTGCCCGCATGGCAGCGACGATGGCCCGGGTGCCCTGCGAAGCCACTCCGGCTTCGGCGTTCGACCGTGCGCCAAGGCCGGAAAGAACGGCGTCGGCCCCGGCGACCGCCGATTCGAGCGCTGCCGGGGCCGGGCCGGCCAGGTCGGCGGTGACCGTACGAACCTGCCGGGACAGCCGCCCGGGGTCCCGTACGACAGCGGTGACGTCGTGGCCTGCGGCGACGGCCTGCTCCAGGAGTTGCCGGCCGATGCCCCCGGTCGCTGCGAAGATCGTGAGTTTCATCTTTCCTCCAGGCAGAAGATCGGTATCTTCGGCGCACGAACGGGCGGTTCACTACTGGCTGAATATCAGCAGCGGTTTCGCCGTGCGGCCGGGAGCCTCCGCCAGACGCAGCCCTTCGGCGACGTCCTCCGGGCGTACTGGCGTGCCCTGCGGAATGCGGAGGATGCCGGCGCCGACCAGGTGGAACACGTCGGTCAGCGCGCCCCGGATGTGTTCCGGCGTGGCAGTCTGGAACCATCGGTACAACCAGAAGCCGCGCACGGTCTTCGACTCGTAGATGAGCGATCGCGCGAACAGCGGGACGGTGAGCTTGCCGGGTTCGGTCTGGCGGTGGGTGGACAGCGCGCCGTAGACCAGGGTGGTGCCGAAGGGCGAAAGCGATCGCGACACGTCGGCTGCGATCTGGCCGCCGACCGCGTCGATCGCCTTGCGGACCCCGGCCCCGCCGGCGATCTCGGCGACCCGTGTCCGCACATCCTCGACGTCGGTGCTGATCACCTCCGTGCCGCCGAGCGCGCGGATCTCCCCGGCCGCCGACTGGCGCCGGACCACGTTGATGGTCTGGAAGCCCTGGTGCCCGGCCAGTTGCAGGACGAGCCGGCCGACACTCGATCCGGCGGCGGTCTGCAGGAGCCATTCCCCTGGCTGGACGTCGAGCTCGCTCACCAGCAGGGTCGCGGTCAGCGGGTTCGTCACCAGCTGTGCCGCCGTTGACGTGCTCAGCCCGTCCGGTACCGGCAGCACCTGGGCCGCGTCGTGCACAACGTAGTCTTGCCAGGTGCCGAGCAGGCCGACGGTGACGACCCGCTGCCCGATCCGCAGCTGGGTCACTCCGTCGCCAAGCGCATCGACCACGCCGGCCGCCTCCTGCCCCAACGGCGTCGGCATGGGCGGTGCGATCCCGTACCGGCCGCGCATGATGTGCAGGTCGTTGGGGTTGATCGGCGCCGCCTGGACCCGGACGCGCACCTGCCCCGGGCCCGCCGCGGGAATCGGCTTGGTTTCCAGCCGCAGAACGTCCGCCGGTTCTCCCACGGCCTGCGCGACCAGTGCCCGCATGGTTGCCATCCGATCAGGCGAGCGCGGCGGCGGGCGTGTAGGTCAGGATCACCACACCCGAGCTGAGTGTCCTGGTGCCGGCGAGCTGCAGCTCAGCTGCCTGGCCTCCCTCGGTGAACAGGCGCTTCCCGTCGCCGATCACCAGGGGGTAGACCCAGATCCGGTACTCATCGATCAGGTCGTGTTCCATCAGGGTCTGCATGAGTGCGGCACTGCCGTACATCTCGATGCCGTTGCCCGGCTCCTGCTTCAGCCTGGCGATCTCCTCGGCGACATCGCCGTTGATCAAGGTGGCGTTCCACGCCAGGGGCCCGGTCAGCGTCCGGGAGGCGACGAGCTTGGGGATGGTGTTCATCCGGTCGAGATAGGGCCCGCCCTTGATTTCGGCCCAGGTCTTGACCAGCAGCTCGTAGGTGACCCGTCCGCAGAGGAAATAATCGCTGGCCATCAGGTGCTCGTACGCATCCTGCTGAGCGTCCTCGGTGAAGTACGGGTTGCCCCAGCCGCCCTGCTCAGTCTCGCCGAAACCGCCGGGATCCTGGATCACGCCATCCAGGGTGACCAGGGTCGACACGCTGAGCTTCCTCATTCCTGGCTCCTCTCCTGCGTCGGGCCGGTGAGGCATGCTGTTCCGCTGGATCAAGGCCGACGTTATCGCGGTCCGGAGACCGCCGGCCAGGAAGCAAGACCGGCAGTTTCACCCTGCCGGACCGGCCAGATCGCAAGCCAGCGCACCGCGCCGGCCGCGGGGCTGGCGATGAGCACGCACGCCTGCCGCCTGCGTTCGGCCGCGCAGGCCGTGCCATGACGGCTCGTCTCTACCCGTGGTATGAGATCAGGTTCTACCGGGCGGCTGATGCGCGGACGTCCCGCTGGGCCCGACGATGGGTGCATGTCCGTATCCCGACGTCAGCGGAGGTGGGCGAGATGGGTGATCAGCAGGCGATGCGAGCCTCGGACCGCGACCGGGAGCAGGTGGTGGACCGGCTGCGCAGCGCGCTGGAGGATGGCCGCCTGACCATGGACGAGTACGTGGACCGGATGGGGGCTGCGTACCAGGCGGCGACTTACGGCGATCTGGCCCCGCTGTGCGCGGACCTGCCGGCATCGACCCCGGTGATGGCCGGGCCACAGACGGCTGCGGGTGCCGCGGCGCCACCGGCTGCTTTCTCCCGCGCCGGCTTCCTGGCCGGCCTGCCGACGGCGCTCAGGGTGCTGTGGATCAAATGGCTGGCCGTGGTGTCGGTCAACGTGGTCGTCTGGGCCCTGGTCAGCGGTACCGGTGGTCACCTGGCCTACCCCTGGCCGGTCTGGGTGGCCGGCCCGTGGGGGGCGGTGCTGTTCGCCGTGTCGGCCGGGGCCACGCTGTTCCGGCGCAGCCGGCCGCCCGTCGCGCGCCCACGGCCGGTAAACGGCTGACAAGAGCGGTGCCTGGGCCCGGCGTGACCCAGGCGGCGCTGCCGTTAGCGGCCTGGAGAACCAACGCAAGGAGAGGATATTTATGAAACGGGTTACCCTGATCAAGCTATTTGTCAGCGATCAAGACGAGGCGCTCGAGTTCTACACCGGAAAGCTGGGCTTCGAAGTCGCCGAAGATAGCAAGCTGGGCGACTACCGCTGGCTGCTGGTGCGGTTGCCTGACAACAAAGAATTCTGCATCAACCTCGATGTCGCCAATACCGGCGAGCAACAAGCGCTCGTCGGCCGCCAGGCCGCCGACCTGCCGCTGTTCAGCATCGAAACGGACGACTGCATGCGCGAGTACAGGGCCCTGAAAGAGCGCGGCGTCGAGTTCGAAGGCGAACCCGAAGTCCGTCCCTACGGCACCGGCGTCCTGATGAAAGACCTCTACGGAAATAAGATCTACATCAATCAGGACGTGCCGTAGCAGGTTCTGCCCGGCTCACGCAACCGCTACCGCAGCGGTCGCACCGTGGTGGCGATGGACCGAACGGGCTGGCTATCCGTCACCGCGCAGTTAACTCGGTCGGCCGGAGTTTGATGCCGTATTCGGCGAGCCAGGCGAGCAGGTCATGGCGGCGCGTCCGGGCGAGGCTGCCGCATCAGACCGCCAGCCAGAAATAAGACCGGTAGCTTCACCCTGCCCGGCATGAAGTACCGGCAGTTTTGATGAAGCCAAATTGCCGGTCGAACTGCCTGGTTCGTTCCCTGTCATCATGTGATGCTTCCTTAGTTCGCCGCGGGCCCGGCGCGGATAGCAGGTCGCTTTGAAAGCGGGAAGACGTGTCACGTCATAGCGTCACCATTACTGTCAACGGCGCGCGGCGGCAGGCTGAGGTAGAGTCCCGGAAGCTGCTCGTGCACTTTCTGCGGGATGACCTCGGCGTCACGAGCACGCATGTCGGCTGCGACACGACTCAGTGCGGCGCGTGCACCGTGCACCTCGACGGCAGCGCCGTGAAGTCGTGCACGGTCCTGGCCGTTCAGGCGGACGGATCAGCGGTCAATACGGTCGAGAGCTTGGGCAAGCCAGGTGATGCCGAGCATCCGCTGCAGACCGCGTTTCGCGAGCATCACGCCCTGCAGTGCGGATTCTGCACCCCGGGCATGATCATGAGCGCGCTGGAATTGCTTCAGCGTGAGCCACAGCCGACCGAGGAACGAATCCGCACCTGGCTCAAGGGCAATTTCTGCCGGTGCACTGGCTATCAGCACATCGTCGACGCGATCGGGGCCGTGGGCGAGCCGGCCATGCCGCGGGACGGGTCGGGAGCTGAGCAGGGCCAGGTCGGCAGGTTTTTCGGTCAGCCTCTTGCGCGCCGGGAAGACGACCGTCATCTCCGGGGGCGGGGGCGTTTCACTGACGATGTGCGGTCGGCGGATGCGGCTGGCACGTTGCATATCGCGCTGGCGCGCAGTCCGCACGCCCACGCCCGGATCCGGTCGGTTTCCACGGACCGGGCCGCCGGGATTCCTGGCGTGGTGGCCGTTGTCACCGGCGCGGACCTGCTTGACCAGGTGTCCCCACTGCCGGCGAACTGGATCCTGCCGGGCATGCGCGTTCCCGTTCACCGGGTGCTGGCTGATGAGGTGGCCCGGTTCCAGGGTGAGGGACTAGCGGCCGTAGTTGCCGTAGACGCTTACACCGCCGCGGACGCGGTTGCGGCCATCGACATCGACTACGAGCCGCTGCCCGCGGTGACGGACCCCTGGCAGGCGGCACAGCCAGGCGCACCGCTGGTGCACCCGGGGCCGGCCGGCGTTCCGCAGGACGGCAACGTCGTGCTGCGGATGCCGATTCGCACGGGCGACTACGGGGTGGCGCGGGAACAAGCCCACGTCGTCATCCGGCAGCGGCTCCGGAATCAGAACCTGATCCCCGGCGCGCTGGAGCCCCGGTCGGTCCTGGCCGAATACGACGACCACTCGGGCACGGTGACCGTCCACAGCAGCACCCAGTCCCCGCACATCATCAAGCGCATGCTCGCGGAGGTTTTGTCGTTTCCCGAGGAACGGCTGCGGGTGGTGGCGCCGGATGTCGGCGGCGGTTTCGGGTCGAAGCTGCACTTGTACCCCGAAGAGGTCCTGGTGACCGCGCTGGCCATCCGGTTGCGGCGGTCGGTGAAGTGGACGGCCACCCGCAGCGAGGACTTCCGGTCAGCCAACCACGGCCGCGACCAGGTCCAGGACGCGGAACTGTGCGCTACCGCCGACGGTGTCATCACCGGGATCAAGGCCACCTTGTTCGCCAACCTCGGCGCCTACCTGTCCAGCATGGCCGCTGGCATCCCGACGGCGAACTGCGCGTTCATGCTGACAGGCTGCTACCGGATCCCCAACATCCACGTCGACACGATCGGCGTGCTGACCAACAGCTCACGCGTGGACACCTACCGGGGTGCGGGCAGGCCCGAGGCCACGTATCTCATCGAGCGCATGGTCGACCAGCTGGCCCGGGAACTAGGCATCGACCCGGCAGAGATCCGCCGCCGCAACTTCATCCCCAAGAACGCGTTTCCCTACCAGTCACCCCTGTTCGTCTTCGACAGCGGCGATTACGAGCGCAACCTGGACACGGCCCTGGACATCGTCGGCTACGAGAAGCTGCGCCATGAACAGGCGGAGTTCCGCCGCCACGGCCGCTACCGGGGCATCGGGCTGGCCACCTACACCGAATTCACCGGGCTCGGCTCCGGCCGGGACAACGCCGCGGCGGGTTTCGCCTACGGCGGCTGGGAATATGCGCGCGTTCTGGTTCATCCCGCCGGCCGGGTCAGCCTGCATGTCGGCACCGCCGATCAGGGCCAAGGGCACGCCACCGTGTACGCGCAGATCGCCGCCGACGCGCTCGGTCTCCGCCCGGACGACATCGACGTCGTCGAAGGGGACACCGCCAGAGCGGAATTCGGCCAGGGCACGTTCAATTCCCGGTCGATGCCGGTCGGCGGAAGCGCGGTCCACGAGTGCGGCCAGAAGGTCCTGGCGAAAGCCAGGCGGTTCGCCGCCCACGCCCTCCGGGCGACGACGGTAGAGGACGTTCGTTATGAGGCGGGAGTATTTACCGGGCCCGAACGCGCCGATGGCGGCCCGGCGGGCAGTGTGACGTGGCAGGACGTCGCCCGGCTGGCTCATTTCGTGCCGGACATCCCGCCCGGTCTTGAGCCCGGCCTTGATGAGCGGGTCTTCTACGACCCGAAGGGACTTACCTTCCCGTTCGGCACCTACATCGCCGTCGTCGACGTGGACCCCGCGACCGGCGACATCGTCATCGACCGGTTCGTCGCGGTCGACGATTGCGGCCCGCTGATCAACCCCCTGCTGGCGCGGGGGCAGATACACGGCGGTATCGCGCAAGGGCTCGGTCAGGCGTTGCTCGAGGGGGCCCGGTACGACAGCGACGGCTCCCTCGCCTCACACGACTGGACGACCTACGCCTTCCCCCGCGCTCAGCACATTCCGCGCCTCGAGACCGGGCACACCGTCACCCCGTCACCGTTCACCTTTCGCGGGATCAAGGGAATCGGCGAGGCCGGGGCCATCGGGACACCGCCGGCCATCGTCAACGCCGTTCTCGACGCCGTGGCGCCACTGGGCGTGACACAGCTGGACATGCCGCTGCACGCCGAACAGGTCCGCACGGCCATCCGCCAGGCCGCCGCCCGCGGCCGTGCTCCGGGAGGCGCGCGGTGATACCGGCCGACTTCGACTACCTGCGGCCGGCCACCATTGCCGAAGCGCTGGAGATGGCGAGCCGCGACGATAACGTCACGTTCCTCGCGGGCGGCCATGCGCTGCTGCCCGAGTGGAAACTCAGCCGTAAAGGTCCCTCCACCGTCATCGACCTGGGCCGGATAGGCGAGCTCCGCGGAATCGAGGTATTCAGCGAGGGCGGCGCCCGGGAAGCGGGCGGTGACGGCAGGCCGGGCGGAGTGGTGCGCATCGGCGCGATGACAACCTCCGCCGAGATCGAGCATTCGGCCGGCATCGCCCGCGCCGCGCCGCTGCTTCCCCTGGCCGCCACGGTGATCAGCGATCCCCTGATCCGCAACCGGGCCACGCTGGGCGGGTCGCTGGCCGAAGCCAGCCCAAGCGGCGACTGGCCACCCGTCGTCCTGGCCGCCGACGCGACCATCCACCTGCGCGGCCGCGACGGCGAACGAGCGGTGCCCGCCCGTGACTTCTTCAGCGCGGACGGGACGGGCTTCGGCAGCAAAGCCATCACGCTGCGGCGGGGTGAACTGCTGACCGCTGTTACCGTGCCCGCCACCAGTCCCCTGACCCGCTCCACCTATCTCAAGCGCATGCACCCAGCCTCCGGGCACGCCATGATCGGCGTGGCTGTCGCTGTCGCGTTCGATAGCAGCGGAATATGCCATCAATGCCGGATCGCCATCACCGGCGTCGGCGCCATCGCGACCCGGGCGGTCCGAGCCGAAGAGCGCCTGGCCGGCTCGCGCCTCACCGCCGACGTCATCGAGGCCGCGGCGAACGTGGCCGCCGACGGAATCGCCTTCACCGGCGACGCGTTCGGCTCCGCCGCCTATCTGGCCGACCTGCTTCCCGTCTACGTGAACCGGGCCCTCGCTCACATCGCAGCCCCAGCGCCAACCTGACTCTCGAGGGAGATGATGACAGTGGGCGGACCCGCCCGCCGGCCGGGTACCACAAGCGGTTACGTACCGGTGAACGGGCTCGACATGTACTACGAGATCCACGGCGACGGATCCCCGCTGGCCCTGTTGCACGGCGCCATGGGAACGATCGACAGTTGCTTCGCCGATCTCTTGCCCGCCCTCGCGGTCACACGCCAGGTCATCGCCATCGAACTGCAGGGCCATGGTCATACCGCTGACGTCGACCGGCCGCTGTCCTACCAGCAGATGGCGGCCGACGCCGCGGCACTCCTGGAGGCACTCGGCATTGAGCTGGCCGATCTGGTCGGATACAGCATGGGCGGTGCCGTCGCCCTGCAGATGGCCATGCAGCATCCGCGCCGGGCGCGGCGCGTTGTCTTCGCCGGCGGCACCTCCTACCGGCGCGACGGCCTGTACCCGGAAATGCTCGGGGAACCGGAATCCGCCGCGGACGATCTTACCGATTCGGCCTGGTACCAGGCCTACGTACGGGTGGCGCCGGATCCCGGCAGATGGCCGGTCCTTGTCGCCAAGAACAGTGAACTGGACCGCACATTCGCGGGCTGGCCAGACGAGGACATCCAGGCCATGACCACGCCGATGCTGCTGATCATCGGGGACTCCGACATCGTCCGCCCCGAACACACGATGACGATGTTCCGCTTGCTCGGCGGGGGCGTCATCGGCGACCTCGCCGGGCTTCCCGCCTCACAGCTCGCCGTACTGCCCGGCACCTCACATGTCGGGTTGCTGGACCGCGTGGACTGGCTTCAATCGATGATCCTCGAGTTCCTGGGCTCGCCTGTGCCTAGACCCCTGTGAACTACCCTGCCCCGCCGCAGGCCGGTCCCCGCTGACGGCGGGCCTGGCTCTCACTACTATGAGAGATGCCCGCTGGATACGGCTCGCAGGGCTGGCTGCTGAGGTGTAGGACTGATGGCCAAGTCACCCACGACCTGCCCCCCGGGGGTTCCCGCGCCGGGGCGCGACGTGCTGGTGTCCACCAAGTTCCATGTCCCGCGCGCGGGTTTCGTGCCGCGGCCCCGCCTGCTGACCCGACTGTCCCAGGGGATCGGCTCCGGGCTGACCGTGGTCAGTACTCCGGCTGGCTTCGGTAAGACGACCGTGCTGGGGGACTGGGCCCGGCGCAGCCGCTCGCCGGCCGCGTGGCTGTCGCTGGATGCGGCGGACAACGACCCGGCGCGGTTCTGGCGGTACGTGGCGGCAGCGCTGGACCGGGTGCGGCCAGGAACAAATGCCCCGGTCACGGCGTTGCTGCTCGGTCGGCAGCAGCCGCCGCTGGAGGCGGTGGCGACCGCGGTGATCAACGCGTTGAGCGTGCCTGGCGAGAGCGGGATCGCGCTCGTCCTGGACGACTACCACCTGGTCGAGGCGCCGCCGGTGCACGACAGCATCAGGTTCTTGCTGGATCGCCTCCCGCCGGGGCTGCGGCTTGTCCTGTCGAGCCGGGCCGCCCCGCCATTGCCACTGGCGCGGCTGCGGGCCCGCGGGCAGCTGGCCGAGCTCCGCGCGGCGGACCTGCGCTTCACGGTGGCGGAGACGGCGGCGTTCTTGCGGGAGGTCACCGGCTTCGACCTTCCCGCAGCCTCGGTGGCCGCGCTCCAGGAGCGGACGGAGGGGTGGGCGGCGGGGATCCAACTGGCCGCGCTGGCGCTGCGAGGGCACGCGGATCCGGCCGGGTTCATCGCGACGTTCGCCGGCAGCCACCGCTACGTGCTGGATTACCTGACCGAAGAGGTGCTGGCAGGCCAGCCCGAGCAGGTTCTGCGTTTCCTGCTCGAGACGTCGGTGCTGGACCGGTTGTGCGGCCCGCTCTGCGATGCGGTCACCGGCCGCACCGGCAGCCAGGCGCTGCTGGAGGAGCTGGACCGGGCCAACTTGTTCGTGGTGCCGCTGGATGAGGTGCGGCAGTGGTGGCGTTACCACCATCTGTTCGCCGACCTGCTCCGGGCCCGGCTGGAGCGCGAGCGGCCGGCGGCGCTGCCCGGGTTGCACCGCGCCGCGGCCGCCTGGCACGAGGAGCACGGGCTGGCCGACGATGCGGTGCGGCACGCCGCGGCCGCCGGTGAGACCGGCTGGGCGGCGCGGCTGGTGGAGCGGCACGTGGAGACGCTGCTGCGGCGCAGCGAAGCCGCCACGCTCGACCGCTGGCTTTCCGCGCTGCCGGCGGCGTCAGTCCGCGCCAGGCCGCGTTTGTGCCTAGCCCAAGCCGTGAGCGCCCTCATCGGCGGCCGTCTGGAGGCGGTCGAGCCGCTGCTGGCCAATGCCGAGCGCGAGTTCGCCGCCTCAGGCGACGAGCCGCACGAGCCGTCGGTCGGCCGGCCGCTGAGCGTGCTGGCCAACGTGCCTGCGTCGATCGCGCACCTGCGCGCCGAAATCGCGCGTCTGCGCGGCGATCCCGCCCGCGCGGTCGCCTGCGCCCAGCAGGCCCTGACGCACCTGCGCGAAGACGACTGGATCCTGCGCTCCATGGTCGACTGGAACCTCGCAACGGCGCACTGGCTACGTGGCGAGCTTGGGGAAGCCGAGCGGGGCATGGCCGACGTGGTCGCCGAGCGACTGGCGGCCGGCGAAGGCTACCTGGCCATGCGGGTCTGCTACGACCACGGCGAAGTCCTGCGAGCCCAGGGCCGCCTGGACGCGGTGCAACGCACCTACCAGCGAGCGCTGGAGAATGCCAGCAGGTTCGGCCCGCAGCCGCCGCCCGCGGGCATGGCGCACGTGGGCCTGGCCGAGGTGCTCTACGAGCGAGGTGAGCTGGCGGCCGCGCAGGAGCACGCGACCCAGGGCGTCGAGCTGTGTCGGCACCTCGCCTTCATCCAGCCGCTGGCCACCGGCTACGCCATGCTGGCCCGGATCCGGTGGGCGCAAGGCGATGAAGCGGGCGCGCTGGAGGCGATCGGCCAGGCCGAGCGGGTCAAGCTCAGCCCGCAGATGGTCGCCTTGTACAACCCGGTGCCGGCCTGGCGGGCCCGGCTGCTGCTCGCCCGCGGCGAGGTCGCCGCCGCCGCCCGCTGGGCTGGCGAGCGCGGGCTGCGAGCCGGCGACGAGCCGAGCTACCCGCGGGAGCGTGAGTACCTGGTGCTGGCGCGGGTGCTGCTCGCTGAGCACGCTCCCGACCAGGCGCTCGGGCTGCTCGACCGGCTGCACGCCCAGGCGGCCGCCCAGCAGCGAACCGGCAGCCTTATCGAGGTGATGGCGCTGCGGGCGCTCGCGGACGGCGGAAACCCGGCCGCCGCCTCGGCCAGCCTGGCCAAGGCGCTGGCGATGGCCGCCCCGCAGGGCCACGTACGCGTGTTCGCCGATGAGGGTGCACCCATGGCCCGGCTGCTGGGCAGGCTGGCCGCGGCCCAGCGGACCGGGCGGGTCGTGTTCCCCGCGGCGGTTCCGCAGCGCTACCTTGACCGCCTGATGCGGGCCTTCCAGCCCGCCGCCCCTGCGGGTGCCGCCCCGCCTGCCACTGGCGACACCGAGACGGCGGGACTGGCCGAGTCGCTGAGCGGCCGCGAGCTGGAGGTGCTGCGGCTGCTCGCAGCGGGCAAGTCCAACCAGCAGATCGCCGACGAGCTCGTCGTGACGCTCGCCACGGTGAAGTCCCACGTCGGCCACATCCTCGGCAAGCTTGCCGCCGCCAACCGCACCCAGGCGGTCGCCCGCGCCCGGGTGCTGGGGCTGCTGCGCTTAGGCCGGCGCCGCCTTCGGGCCATCTGTCCGGATACCAGCCCGCCACGGCCGAAAACTCCACCCCTGAGTCGACTTTCGGCTGATGCCTTCAGCTCCGGACCGACCCTAACGTACTGGCGAATGAACGCTAACCACGGTGATCCTCAGGACGCCCCCCGCCCGGCAGTGACATGCCTGATCGAACAGGCAGGCAGGACCCTTTATGGTGGCGTGCGCCGCATCACCCTTGACAGACTTTTCCCCAGCTGGGTAGGTGGTTGCTGTGCTGTACGGGCGGGCCGTTGAGCAATCCGTCATTGACCAGCTGCTGGCGGGTGCGAGCGCTGGGCACAGCGGTGTGCTGGTCATTCGCGGGGATCCCGGTATCGGCAAGACGGCACTGCTGGATTATGCCGCGGCAAGCGTGGGTGTGGCTGCGAGGCCTGATGGGGCGGGGATGCGGGTGATTCGCAGCCGTGGGGTGGAGTCGGAGGCAGAGCTGCCGTTCGCCGGGTTGCACCTGCTGCTCAGATCGGCGCTGGACCATCTTCCGGTGCTGCCGCAGACGCAACAGGACGCGCTGGGCGCAGCGCTGGGACTGCGGCGTGCTGGGCCTTATGACCGTTTTCTGGTCGGCGTGGCGGTGCTGTCGCTGCTGGCCGAGCTGGCCGAGGACCGTCCGCTCGTGTGCCTGGTGGACGACGCGCACTGGCTGGACGGGGCATCGGCCAGCGCGCTGGAATTCGCGGCCCGGCGGCTGGATGCCGAGGGCATCGCCCTCATCTTCGCTGCGCGCGATCATCACGCCGTGTTTCCCGCGTCGGGCCTGCGGGTTCTGCGGCTGGGTGGGCTGGATGCGGCCTCGGCGGCCGCGCTGCTGGCTGACCACGCGAGCGGGCTGGCTCCCTCGGCCCGGTCGCGCATCCTGGCCGAGGCGCGCGGTAATCCGCTTGGCCTGATCGAGTTGCCCGCGGCGTACCTGGCTGCCCCGCCTGCCGCCGGGTGGCCGGGGGGCACGCCCGTGGCGCTGACCGACCGGCTGCAGCAGGCATTCGAGGGTCAGATCCGGCGGCTCCCCTCCGACACCCGGACCATACTGCTGGCCGCGGCCTCGGAGGACGGCGGCGACCTGGGCGTGCTGCTGGATGCCGCCGGAACGCTCGGAGTGGAGGCGGCGGCCCTGGGGCGGGCCGAGCAGGCGGGGCTGGTCAGCATCGCCGACCGAACGGTGACGTTCCGCCACCCGCTGGTCCGCGCGGCGCTCTACCGCGGCGCGCCCCTGGGCCCGCGGCTCGCCGTGCACCGGGCGCTGGCCGGCGCGTTGCGCGGCCCGGCCGATGCCGACCGGCGGGCCTGGCACCTGGCGGCCGCGGCGACCGGGCCGGATGAGCAGGTCGCGGCCGAATTGGAGCGCACCGCGGGGGAGGCCAGGGCGCGGAGCGGGTACGCGGCCGCGGCGGCCGCATACGAGCGGGCAGCGCAGCTCGGCACGGACCTGGCGGCCCGGCCTCGCCGGCTGGCCGCGGCCGCCGAGGCCAGCGCGGAGGCCGGCGACTTCGACCACGCACGAACCCTGGCCGCGCGGGCGGCCGCCCAGACTGCCGACCCGGTCGTGCAGGCCAGGCTGGCCAACGTGCGCGCCCGGGCGGACGTGGCCCAGGGCCAGCCGGGCGCCGCCCACCGGCTGCTGGTCGAGGGGGCGGGCCAGATCGCCGGCCTGGACCCGCTCCAGGCGACCCGGATGCTGGCGTTCGCGATGCACATCGCCTGCTATGCGGGCGACCGCGGGCTGGTGGCCGGCATCGCCGACCGGCTGAAGGCGGTCGGCGGGTCGCTCGGGGAGCCGTTCGCGCCGTACGTCCAGCTGATGCTGCGGCTGGCCAGGCAGGTGGCCGAACGGCCCGGCGAGGATCTGCCTGCGCTGCCCGACTTGGTGGCCCGGGCGCGCCGCTCGCGGTCCGGTGACCCGTACGACCTGACCATGATCGCGATGGCCGCCCTGGTCACCGGCCGGATCCCGGACGCGCGGGACATGCTGGGGACGCTGGTCAGCGACGCCCGCGCGCTGGGCCGGATCGGCTGGCTCCCCACCCTGCTGATCTGCCTGGCGCAGGCCCTGCTGCTTGAGGGGCGGCACGGCGACGCGCTGGCCTGCGCGACCGAAGCGCTGCGGATCGCGCGGGACACGGGCCAGCCGCAGTGGGCCAGCGACCTGAACGGGATCATGGCGTACCTGGCCGCTGCCGAGGGCGACCAGGACCGCTGCCGCCAGCTGGCCGATGCGGCGCTCGCCGAGCCTGCGAACGCTTCCATCACGGCGGCCAGGGCCTGGGTCCAGTGGGCGCTCGGCCTGTTGGACCTGGGCCGCGGCCACCCGGACACCGCCCTGGTCCAGCTGGAGACGATCTGGCAAGGGCCTCGCCGGTACCACGCATCGGCCTTGCAGAGCGCCCCGGACCTGGTCGAGGCCGCGGTCCGGACCGGCCAGCCCGAGCGGGCGGCCGAACCGCTGGCCAGGTTCTCCGACTGGGCCCGGCGGGCCGACGTGCCGGCCCTGGAGGCGCTGGCCGAACGGTGCCGCGCCCTGCTCGAGACGGGCCCGGAAGCAGAACAGCACTACCTCACCGCGCTCAAGCTGCATGACGGGCCCTTCGAGCAGGCCCGCACCCAGCTGCTGTACGGCGCGTGGCTGCGCCGCGCCCGCCGCAAATCCGACGCCCGCACCCAGCTGCGTGCCGCCGTGGAGACCCTGGACCGGATCCACGCCGCATCCTGGGCCGGACAGGCCCGGGTCGAGCTCGCCGCGGCCGGCGCCTCCGCACCACGCACCGACCTGGCCAGCGCGCCCCGGCTGACGCCGCAGGAGCTGCAGGTCGCCAGGCTCGCCGCCGACGGGCTATCCAACCGCGACATCGCCGCCCAGCTCTTCCTCAGCCCGCGAACGGTGGGCTACCACCTGTACAAGGCGTTCCCCAAACTCGGCATCACCTCCAGAAGCCAGCTCGACCCAGGCACTCTCAGGCCCTGACCAGCAACCGCATACGCCGGCCTTCGGTATGTATTGCTTATTCATGACAGATTCCACGGCCTGTCGGCTTGGTTACCGTCATACCAGGGGGCAGAGCTCCAACCCGGGGAGGTCCTGGTGAACGGACCGGTCCAAGTATTCGCGGCGATCGTCCTGATATCGCTGCCGACGGTCATGTTCGGCGGGTTCTAGGCAATGGTCGGCGGGAAACACGCTGACCAGCGTCGGCGCCGTGCTCCTGGCCGGAGCGCTGCTGACTACAGGGGCCGCGATCATCGCAAGCTGACCGCGTTGTGCCGGCAGCGAGGAGGAGCACTGTGTCCGACGGGGTGAACGGGAAGGTTAACGGTGGCGGCGAGTTCGGGCCGCTGCTGGCTGGTTACCGGTTCGGCCGTGGCCTGTCGCAAGAAGAGCTGGCCGACCGGTCGGGGATGAGCGTGCGGGCGATCAGGAGTCTTGAGCACGGTCAGGTCGGGCGGCCGCGCTGGACATCGGTTTCGCTGCTGACCGATGCGCTGGGCTTGAACGACGCCGAGCGGACGGCGTTCAGGGAGGCTGCCACTGGTGTGCGCGGGAGAGCCGCCGGGGCGGAGGAGGAAGGACCGTCCCGGGCCACTGTGGCGCTATCCCAATTGCCGCCCGACATCGAGGATTTCACCGGCCGCGAGGACGCGCTGGAACGGCTGCGGATCCGGATGGCCGACCGCCCGAATGGGTCCACGGCGGTGGTGATTGCCGGTGCGGTGGGGAAGGCCGGAGTGGGCAAGACCGCCCTGGCGGTGCATGTCGCGCACCAGCTTCGGCCGAAGTTCCCCGATGGGCAGCTGTACGTGAACTTGCGTGGCGCCGAGGCACAGGCCCTGGCGCCGGCCGAGGTACTGGGCCGGTTCCTGCGCGCGCTGGGGGTGGAGGGTCAGTGTCTCCCGCACGATGTGGACTCCCGCGCCGGGTTGTACCGTTCGCTGCTGGCCGACCGGCGGGCGCTGGTCGTGCTGGACAACGCGGCCGATGAGGCGCAGGTCCGCCCGCTGCTGCCCGCGGGCGCCGGCAACGCCGTACTGGTCACCAGCCGGGTCCGGCTGGCCGGGCTGACTCCGGCGGAGGTGATCGATCTCGGGGTCCTGCCGCCGGAGCAGGCAGTTGAGCTGCTCGGGAAGATCGTCGGTGCTGACCGTGTTGCTGCCGAGTCAGGGGCGATGTCGCAGCTCGCGGCCCTGTGCGGTTATCTGCCGCTGGCGCTGCGGATCGTGGGCGCCAGGCTGGCCGCCAAGCCGCACTGGCGAGTGCAGCGGCTGGCCGACCGGCTTGGCGCGCACCACCGGCGGCTGGATGAACTGGCGGTGGGTGACCTCGAGATGCGGGCCAGCTTCGCGCTGAGCTACCGGGGCGTGGGAGAGGTGGAGCGGCGCGCGTTCCGGCTGCTCGGCCTGCTCGAGGTGCCCGACTTCGCGCCGTGGATGCTGTCCGCTCTGCTCGATGTTCCGGCTACCGATGCGGAAGAAATCGCCGAGCGCCTGGCCGACGCCCAGTTGCTGGATACGGTCGGTGAGGATGCTGCCGGGCAGATCCGCTACCGATGCCACGACCTGCTCCGGTTGTTCGCCAGGGAACGGCTGGCCACCGACGAGACGCCGGCTACCCGTCGGGCCGCGCTGGAACGAACCTTGCAGATCTACTTCACCAGGGCACACGCGGCGGTGCGCCAGCTCCGCCTGCGGCCCCCCGAGCTGCCGAACGGGGCGGCGCCGGCGATCCCGCAAGATCCGGTAGACGGGCTGGCCGGGTCATACAGGTGGCTGGCGGCCGAGCACACCGGCCTCGCGGTAAGCCTGGAGCAGGTATGGCGCGAGGGCCTGGGGCGGCTCGGGCAGGCGCTCACCAGCCTCCTCGCCGACTTTTTCGAGGTGTACGTCTGCTGGGACGAGTGGGAGCACACGCACGAAGCTGCTCTTCGCGCCGCCCGGCTGGCAGGCGACCGGCATGCCGAGGCATCGCTGTTGCGCGGCCTGGGCGACCTGCGCCGCTGTCAGGGCCGCCTGCCGGAGGCCGTTGTGCATTTCACGCGCAGCAATGCCATCTTCTGCCAGCTGGAAGACGTCCCTGGCGAGGCCGACAGCCTGACCGGGCTCGCGCGCACCTACCGGCGGCAAGGCCTGCTGGCCGAGGCGGCCGCCTGCTTCGAACGGGTCCTCGGGATCAGCCGGGGGCTCGCCGACGCCGACCGCGAGGCAAAGGCCGCGCTCTTCTTCGCCAAGGTACGCCGTCAGCAGGGACAGCCGGCCGAGGCCCTCGCCCTGCTGAGTCGTTGCCGGGAGATATTCCGCTCGGTCAATAGCGGCGGTTATGTGGCGTACACCGATCTCATGATCGGCGTGCTGTATAGCGACCTCGGCGAGCACGCGCGGGCCGCGGGTCATCTCCAGCAGGCGCTGGCCTTCGCGCAGGCTCTCGGCGACCCACGCTGGGAAGCCTACGGACTCCTCAACCTCGGGGTGATAGCCCAGGCCCGGGGGGCGCACGACGAGGCGCGCCACCATCTCGGCCAGTCCCTGGTCATGTACGACCGGGCCGGTGACCGGCACGGGGCGTCTCGCGTCCGCCGTGTGCTCGCTGGCTCGTCCGCCGGGCCGGCGGGTGAAGAAGGGGTGTAAGAGGGCCGAACGGAATGCGGATCCTGCTCTCCAGCCGGGCCTGGTCGAGCCGCCGCCTGGAGTCCTCAGCCTTCGACCTCCGAGGGCAGGCGCTCTCCCGGGCAGGCGAGGCCGCCGGAACCCACCGCTAGCCCGATCCACTCCCGCCGCCCGGCGGGCTGAGGAGCAGTCGAGCGGATCGCGGGTCAATGGAGCACATGGTAGCTGATGTGGGTGGTGAGCGAGGCTCTGCGTACGGCGATGATCTCGAGGTTCAGTGGCGGTACGCCGTCGAAGAGGCGTTCGCCCGCGCCGACGGTGACCGGGGCGATGTGGGTGCGGACCTCGTCGATGAGGCCGGCGGCGAGGTACTGGTTGACCGTGGCGGCTCCGCCAGCGATGGCGACGTCGCGGTCTCCCGCGGTCTTGCGGGCCTGATCGAGGGCCGACTCGATCCCGTCGGTCACGAAGGTGAACGTCGTGCCGCCCTCCATCGTCAACGGCGCGCGCGGATGGTGGGTGAGCACGAACACAGGCGCGTGGTAAGGCGGGTCATCGCCCCACCAGCCTTTCCAGCTGAGGTCCCATTCGCCGCGGCCGGGTCCGAACATGTTGCGGCCCATCACGAATGCGCCGGCCGCAGCGACCTGATCGATCTCGGCCTTGTTCTCATCGGGTGTGTCGAACATCCAGGCGTGCAGCTGGTCCACCGGCCCGTCGCCGAATGGCCGTTCCGCGGTCTGCCCCGGACCGGCAACGTAGCTATCAGCAGAAATCGCGATGTCGCAGAAGACCTTGCTGGCCATGATGCCCTCCGTCCTCGGCAATACTGCCTGTCGTCTGCCATCAACCAGGCGACCGCCACCGCGCTGGAGGGCACCCACCGCCGTGGCCCGGGGTGCGCCAGCAGTACTGCAACCCCGATCGACTGATATCCGCTTGAACAAGTACAGGCGATCAGGCGATCGCATACCAGGAAGGAGACCGGCGGAAAGCAGGCAGAAACGTTCGCTCAGCACGCTTGCGGGCGACGGGGTCGATGCGTTGCCGCTCGTCACGGACGGCCCTGGGATCGCGCGGCCGCCCGCACAAGATTCCAGATTCCGCCAATTCGTTAAACGCCGCTCATAAGGTACAGCACATCAAGCCCACGAGATCCGAAGCACGAAATGCTCAGTGCTCAGTCCAATCTCCCGAGCTGCGCTTTTGACCGTGTTAGCAGGCTGAAACTGCCGGTCTTTTTCCGGCCTTCTTCCTGGTTGCGTGCTTCTTCACTGAGCTACTTTGCCGATATTCGAGTCCTTGCGGTGACATGAATTCCTATGAGCCAGTCTCAAGAGATTGAAGGAGAACAGTGTGCAAGTGACCTTGACGACATTCCTGTCCCTGGATGGGGTCGTGCAGGGTCCAGGCGGTCCCACCGAGGACCCAAGCGGGGGCTTCAGGCAAGGCGGCTGGATGGTTCCTTACGCGGACGAAGCGATGGGCCGGTTCGTGACCGACTGGTTCGACGCCGCCGACGCCTTTCTGCTCGGCCGAACCACGTACGAGATCATGGCCGCGTACTGGCCGCAGGTCACCGACGAAGACGAGGTCGCCAGGAAGCTGAATAGCCTCCCTAAGTACGTCATCTCCAGAACTCTCGACCGGGTGACGTGGAACAACTCAACGCTGATCAAGGGCGACCCGGTGAAGGAGGTCAATAGGCTGAAGGGCGAGGCTGGCCAGGAACTCCAGATCCACGGCAGCGGCCGTCTCGCTCAGACGCTGACCCAGCACGGCCTCATCGATGAGTATCGACTCTGGTTTCACCCTCTCGTCCTGGGAAGTGGCAAGCGACTGTTCCCGGAAGGGACCACGCCGATCGCTCTCAGGCTCATCGACACCAGGACGACCAGCACCGGCGTCGTTATCCACGTCTACCAGCCAGCAGGTAAGCCCGCACTCGGATCGTTCGCCCTCGGCAAAGAATGACCCGGGCGTCGTCGAGCTCCTTCGCCGCGTTGCCGGCTGGCCGGCGCTGACCGGCCTGGTCTAGCAGTGCCGACAGGGGATGGCTGCTGCGGCAAGGGCGACCCGGTCCTGCTCCTGCCCTAGGTCGGCGGGCTGGTCCGCCGCAGCCTGGTCCGGGGCGGCCTGGTCCGGCGCGGGGCGGGTGCCGGCGAGATCCTGGCGGCGGACCCGGATGGTGGCCAGTGCGATGAGCAGGGCGAGCAGGGCGATTCCCGCCGCGGCCAGGAACCCGCGGGAGAATCCGGTGGCCAGGGCGTGCACGGTCAGCTGGGCCGGGGATACGGGCGGCTGCTGGCCGGCCGCGATGGCCGCGGTGGCGTTCCTGAGGTTGCCGGCCACGGTGGTCCAGGCGATCGTGCCCAGCGCGGCCAGCCCGATCGCGCCGCCTACCTGCTGGCCGGTGTTGAGCAGGCTGGCGGCGACACCGGCGTGCTGTTCGGCCACGTGGTGCAGGGCAACCAGGGCCAGCGGGACGAACAGCAGGCCAAGCCCGGAGGAGGTCACCAGCATCGGGCCGAGCAGCTGGCCGGGGTAGGTGGCGTGCTCGGTCAGGCGGGAGAACCAGAACATCCCGGCCGCGGTCGCGGTGGTGCCGGCCAGGATCAGCGGCCGGGGGCCGATCCGCGCCATCAGCCACGATGCCAGCCCCGCCGCGGCCACGATCCCGGCGGTGAACGGCAGGTAGGAGATGCCCGACCGGACCGGGCTGTAGCCGAGCACGGTCTGGGAGAACAGGGTGAGGAAGAAGAACATGCCGAACATCGCGGTGCCGATGCACAACATGATCAGGTAGGCACCGGACCGGTTCCGGTCGGCGAGGACCCCCATCGGCAGCAGCGGATGCGAGCTGCGCAGCTCGACCAGCACGAACAAGACCAGCATGAGCGCGGCCGCGGCCAGTGACGCCAGAACCAGCGCGTCACCCCAGTGCGAGACGCCGTCCGGCCCGGTGGCCGCCTTGGACAAGCCGTAGACGAGCAGCGCGATGCCCGCCGTCCCGGTGATAGCGCCGACCACGTCGACCGGGCCCGGTCGGCGCGGCGACTCGCCTAGCACGCGTCGCGCCGCGGCCGCCACCACGATCCCGATCGGGACGTTGACGAACAGCACCCACCGCCACGACACGTAGCTGGTCAGCACCCCGCCCAGCAGCAGGCCGACCGCGCCGCCGCCGCCCGCCATGGCCGAGTAGACCCCCATCGCCCGGTTACGCGGCGCGCCCTCGGGAAAGGTGGTGGTGATCAGCGCCAGGGCGTTCGGCGCGATCACCGCTCCGCCGGCTCCCTGCACGGCCCTCGCGGCCAGCAGCCACCACTGACTGGTGGCGAACCCGCCGACCAGGGATGCCGCGGAGAACAGCAGCAGCCCCGCGACGAACACCCGCCGTCGGCCGAGCCGGTCACCCGCCCGGCCGCCGAGCAGAAGCAACCCGCCGAAGGTGACCGCGTAGGCGTTCACCACCCATTCCAGCCCGCTGCCGGAGAAACCGAGAGCACGCTGCACGTGCGGCAACGCCACATTGACGATGGTGGCGTCCAGCACCACCATCAGCTGCGCCGAAGCGATGACCACCAGGGCCAGGCTCAGCCGATTGCCCTGCGCTGTCCGGCGGGTGGCGCCGACGTAGCCTGCCGCCTGCTCGCCCGGTGCGGGAATCGCCGACATTAGTTCGCCTCCCTCCACGAGGGGAGATGATGGTAAATGCTTGTTGAGTGCGATTGGTGGAGCGTGGCAGCGGTCAGCACCGTTAGCTCCCGCGGAGGGCCCTTTGGACCGTGTCGGCGAACGGGCCGGGATGGGTTGCGAAGCCCTGATGATCCCCGGGGAAGCTCGTCGGCGTGATGCCAAGGCGGTCGGCCAGCGCCAGCGCGGCCAGGTGGGGCATCTGGCCCGCGGAGGCGTCCCCGGCCCCCACCACGATGCACGGCGAGGCCGACCTCAAGGCGGCAATGTCGGGGGCATGGCCGATCGCGGTCGGCAGCAGGTGGGCGAAGAGGAACTGGGCGTTGACCTGCATCCGGGCCATTTCGTCCGCCATCTCCGGGGGCATCTGCGCCATGTCCGGCATCGGGGGGGCCTGCTCCTGGCTGGACGGGCCCGGCTCGTCGGCTGGCGGGGGGCCGTCGGCCCGCACCGCAGCCGCGATGAACTGCCGCATCGCGGGCCCGGCCCCGTCGCTGCGGTAGGTCTCATACACTCGCTGGAACGCGGCCCGCCATCTCGCGCTGTCAGGCAGCAGGTTCCAGGCCGGCGGCTCATGGGCGACCAGCGTGCCCACCTGCTCAGGATGGCGGGCGGCCAGGTCCAGCCCGGTCAGCGCCCCGCCGCTGCAGCCCAGCACGTACGCCGGCCCATCGGCGAGGGCCGTCAGCAGATGGCCGGCGTCGTCGCCCTGAACCTGCATCGGCAGGCCGTCGCGGAGATCGCCAGGTGCCTCGTCCAGCGGGCTGCGGGAACTGCCGCGCCAGTCATAGGTCACGACCGTGTAGCGGTCGGCGAGCTGGTCGGCGATGGCGGCGAACGCGCCGGCGTCGGCGGGTGCGCCCGGGATCATCAGCAGCAGCGGGCCCGACCCGGTGATCTCGTGGTACAGGCTCGCGCCCGGCACCTTCAAGGTGGCGGTCTTGGTCTGGGTCAACGCCTTGCCTCCGTGACTTGTCCGGTTGCCTGGATCAGGTTCGCTGATAGGTGAGGATCACCAGGCCGGTGCCGGTCGTGGTGCTGTCCACCAGCCGCAGATCGACACGATCCCCGCTGTCGCCGAACAGCCGCTTGCCGCCGCCAAGCACGACCGGATGCAGCCACAACTGGTACTCATCGACCAGGTCATGAGCCAGCAGCGCGTGTACCAGCGTGGCGCTGCCAAGGACGAGGACCGGGCCGCCTGACTCTTGCTTCAGCTTGGCGACTTCCCCGGCGACATCACCGATGAGCACCCTTGTCCCGGGCCGTGGCGGCAGCCGCCAGCCCGCGGTTGAGACCATGAACGAGAAGACCTTCCTCATCGCAAGCCCCTCCCCGGCCGCCAGCCGATAGCACGCTTCTCTGCCGCATCACGGCCGAAGCTATCGCCGCCAGAGACGGTCAACCAGGAAGAGATCCCGGAAGAAGACCGGCAGTTTCACCTGCCAGCATCGGCTGGGCATGAGCCATCCCGGGCCTGTTCGCCTACGGGATGGCGCCGGTCCGGTCGAGATAATCCACCGTGGCCTGCAGCTGTGTGCGGGCCTCGGCCTACGCCGCGAGCGGCGCAGCCATGCACCGTTCAACAAGTGCGTTTGAGCCTGCCCGCAGGACTCATCATGTTGCCTGAGCGCGACGAGGTGGTGCCGCATCCAGCGCCTGCCAGGCCCGGCCGATCTCGCGTGTCAGCAGCGGGTACACGATCAGGTGCCGGAACGGCCTGATCACGGCCAGGTAGCCGATTCCGAGCAGCCCGTTGGGTTTCACCAGGACGGCCATCTGGCCGTGATAGCCGCCGGTCCCGTCCGGGACCCAGCCGATATGCATGATCCCGTGCACGGTCCGGTTGGCGATCTCCGCCGCCCACTCGTCACGCAGCAGGTAGAGCGGGGTGAAGGGCAGGGCGCGGAAGGCCGGGCCGGACGGGGCGCCGCGCAGATTCGCCGGGAACCGGTCGCGGAGCGTGGGCACCCGGGAGCCGAGGCCCGCGTCCGGGCCGTCCCAGCCGAGCAACTGCCCGGCCTTCCAGCGGATCGTCCACAGCGCGCGGACGGCGCGGGAGGCGGAGGCGCGCGACGGGTCATCACGCGAAGCCAGCCACTCCACCAGCCGCGGGAAGTCATCCGGGCCGCCCCGCGTGGGTAGTGCCCACACGTCCAGGAGCCGGAAGTCCCGGGTGAGCTGGTGGATGCGCCAGGGCCGGGACGTGTGCGCGGTGTCTGGGAGCCTCATGCGCGAACCTATCTATACGGTACCGTATATATGGACCGTAGCACGGCCAGCGGTGCCGTCAACTCCCGGAGCTGTTAGTGAGAGGCCATGGCCGCCATCACCCGGACGCCCCGTAACAGGTGGATCGAGGAGGGCCTGCGGGCCCTTGCGGTCGGCGGCCCCGACGCCGTCCGGGTCGAGGCCCTGGCGCAGGCTCTCGACGTGACCAAAGGCGGCTTCTACGGGCATTTCGCCGACCGGAACGCACTACTGGAGGAGATGCTCGACTCCTGGGAGCGGATGAGCATCGATGAGGTGCTCGAGCGCGTCGAGCGCCATGGCGGCGACGTCAGGGCCAAGCTACGGCTGGCGGGCGCGCTCACCTTCTCCGGCCAGCTGCTGCCGATCGACCTGGCCATCCGCGACTGGGCCAGGCGTGACCAAGCGGTCGCGGAGCGGCTCCGGCGCGTCGACAACCGGCGCATGGACTACCTGCGCTTGCTGTTCGGCGCGATCTGCCGCGACCAGGACGAGGTGGAGGCCCGCAGCATGCTTGCTTTCTCGCTAGTGATCGGCCACCACTTCATAGCCGCCGATCACGGCGCCCGCGGCCACGCTGACGTGCTGGAACTCGCCGCCAGCTGGCTCATGGCGTAGTCGCGCGGGGCCCGAAGGCGGCTGAGCCGCGACAATCTGGGGAGCGGCCGCCGACCCGAATTGCCGTGCTTCTGCCGGTCTGTTGCCTGGACCGTGCGCGCCGCGCGGCGTGAGGCTGGTTCACACCGGCCGCAAAGAGGTCGTTCGCCGGCCCGTCTGGCAGCCGACGATGACACCGGATGAGGTGGCCAGCTCTACGGGCACCGGCCAGCAGCTACCGTTACCGCGCTGGCAGTACCATGCCGCCCAGCGAACAAGAAGGAGGCGGCGCGATGGGTGCCGAGGACAACTGGATCTGGCCGCCGTCGATGGACGCGGTGGTGGCAGCGCCCGAGTCACACCGGGTGCTGATCGAGAATGACGACGTGCGCGTCCTCGAGGTGACCATAGCCGCGGGGCATCGCGAGCCTGAGCACACTCACCGAGACCCCAGTGTCATGATCGTCGACGGTCCGGCGCGAATCCGCTATTACCGTGGCGACACGCTGACATTCTCTTCGCCCGCGGACACCGTGTCGGCCGGGACGCGGGCGAGCTGGATGGCCCCCGAGGATCCACATTCGGTCGAGAATGTCGATGATCATCCGTACCACGCGATACGCGTCGAGCTAAGAACGCACGGCCGTACACGACCGTTGCGGTGAAACGGTTCCAGGCCCGTGGCACCACACTGGCCGGCCGCTGAGCCAGGCTCTCTGTGACATTGCGGTCGAAGGCATGCACGTGGGCAACCTGGGTGCCCACGCCCACAGCAGCCCTCGCCGCAGCCGCAAGCTCCTCCGGCGTTAGCGGGATGCCCGGGTGCGCATCGCCGGTCCGCATGCCGTTGAGTGCCACCGGAAGCACGGAATCATCGGTTCCTGTTATCCGGCGGCGATCAGGTCGGCGACCTGCTGCGGCTGGTCGACCTGGACAAAGTGCCCGGCGTCGTCGAGCAGATGCAGCTCGCTGTGCGGGAACTGCGCGGCGAGGTTGCGAGCGACCCGGGGGTTGAGGGACCGGTCCCGGGCGCCGAAGATGATCTGGACCGGGCGGCCGAAGCGGCGCAGCTGCGGGATGCGCCGGCGGCGGGTGAAGACCGCGCCGAGCAGGTCGTCGTTGAGCCGCCAGAACGCCGGCCGGGCGGGCAGGAACAGCTCATACAGCTGCGGAACGAGCCGCCTGCGGACCTCCGGGTCCTGGATGAACCCGCCGACCTGCCAGGCGTACAGCCGCCGGTCCAAATCTGGCCGCCACCGGACAAGGCCGCGGGCGACGGTACGGATGACCGGCGTTGAATACAGGGCAATGGCGCGCGGGCGCCGCAGGGCCGGGGTCCAGTGATAGTAGGTATTGAGCAGCACCAGCTTTTCGATCCGGTCGGGATTCGCCAGCGCCCAGTCGATCGCCGGCAGGCCGGAAGCATCGTGCGCCACGAGCACCAGCTCGCTATCGCCGAAGTGCTCATCGACCGCGCTGATCACCGCGGCCAGATCGCCCACCTGGTTGGCTGAGGTGTACGGATAGCCCTGCGGCTTGTCCGAGCGGCCCCAGCCGAGGAAGTCGAAGCGTACCACCGGCCGCCGCCCGGCCAGGTACGGAACCAGCCGGTCGTACAGGTGGGTGTTGTCGGGGAAGCCATGCATCAGCACGACAGGCGCCCCGGGTCCGGGCACGATCTCGACATGCATCCTGTAGGGCCCCCGCGTCACGGACAGAGTCTGTGTCGTTATGTCCATCACAGTCAGTCGCTCCTTCTCCGACACGTCCCGGCGACCGACTACTGGCCGGCTTGGGCTGCGCGGAAGCGTGTGTCTATCTTCCAGATCGGCCAGGCCGATAGTGATCGTCTGGCGATGCGGTGTACGTCAGCCATTCGGTGAGTCCGATGGACAGCCCTGGCAGCGACCGATGCAATCAAAGGTGTCTTGGGCAGGATTCCGTTGGTGGGCCGGTCAAGGTGCGCCGACTGAGGGGAGCAGGGCCTGGGCGATGGCGGTGAAGTCAGCCGCCGAGGCGGCGGGAGGCCGGCCGGCCAGGATCCCCCCGTCGACGGCCAGGTCCTGGCCGGTGACGAAGGAGGAGGCGTCGCTGGCCAGCCACAGAGCGACCGCCGCGACGTCGGCCGGCGTCCCGGCCCGGCCGATCGGCTGGTAGGCCTCCAGCCTGGCCCGGAAGACCGGCTCCAGGCGTGTAGCGTCCTGGTCGGCCCGGGCTGGATCGAGGCCCGCGCCCTTGCCGAAGATGCCGGTCAGGATCGGGCCGGGCGAAATGCTGTTCACCCGCACCCCGTGCTGGCCGAGCTCGGCAGATGTGCACCGGGTGAGCTGAATGATCGCGGCCTTCGCCGCGGAGTAATCCAGGAACGTCCAGCCTGCGATGTGTCCGCCGATGCTGGCGACATTAATGATGCTCCCCGACTGCTGCGTGGCCATCACCGGTGCGGCGTACTTCATCCCCGCGACCGTCCCGCCGAGATGGATGGCCAGCGTGTGTTGCAGCCGGTCAAGGTCGACGCTGGCGATCCCGCCCGGGCTGCCTCCTTCGCCGGCGCAATTCATCAGGCAATCCAGCCGCCCATGCCGCTCGACGGCGCCTGTGATCAACTCCGCCACGTCCGCTTCGACCGACACATCGGCACGCACGAACTCGGCCTTCGGGCCGAGCTTCGCCGCCTGGGCCTTCCCCTCTGCCGCCCGCCGGCCGGCAATGACCGTCGTCGCCCCCTCCCGCACGAACAGTTCCGCGGTGCGGGCACCGATGCCGCTCGTCCCGCCCGCGATCACCGCGACCTTGCCGTCAAGAATTCCCATCGTTGTGACCTTCCTGTCCTGCGCGGCCTTTGTGACCACCCTGGATCAGCGAAACGGAAGCGGCCAGGCAAGACGACCGGCAGATCACCGGCAGCTTCACAGCACCATCCCGCCACAGCGGGGCAGCGCACCACCATCACCACGCGGATACGTCCTGGCCGCCGATCAGGGACTGGTCCCGGACCGGTCCGACCTGAAGGCCAGCGCCGGCTCCACCGGCGGCCAGCTCAGCGTGTTCACCGTCTCGGTCGACGGCGGCCCGCCGCGGCACACGCATACCGGCGAGGACGAGAGCATCTACCTGTTCTCCGGCCTGCTGGAGGTCGAATGCGACGACGAGGAGTTCGAGGTGGCGCCGGGTTCCTTTGTGTTCATCTCCCGCCAGAGGCCGCACACGTTCAGGAGCGTCGGGCGCGGCCATCTGGTTCAGGGCCGCCAACCGGACTACTGATTCACGCGCGAATTGGAGCTTATGACTGATCCAACTCGCCCCTAGAGTCCGGATCATGGTTATCTACGGAGCGACGTCATGAGCCGCCGCGGCTGGGCCCTGTTCGCCGTCATGGGCGTGATCTGGGGTCTGCCCTACCTGCTGATCAAGATCGCGGACGGCGGGGTCAGCGTGCCCGTGCTGGTGTTCGCCCGGGTGACCACCGGGACGCTGCTGCTGCTCCCGGTCGTGCTGCGCGGCGGCCGGCTGCGCGCGCTGCGGCCCTACCTGAAGTGGCTGGTCGCCTTCGCGGCCGTCGAGGTCATCCTGCCCTGGCTGCTTCTGTCCACCGCCGAACAGCACCTGTCCAGTTCGCTGAGCGGGCTGCTGATCGCGGCCGTGCCGGTCATCGGGGTCGGCGTGGCCCGGCTGGCCGGGGACCGCGAGCGGCTGTCCGCCACCCGGTGGGCCGGCCTGGCCCTGGGCCTGGCCGGCGTGGTGCTGCTCGGCGGCGGGGTCTCCGCTCGCGGCGCCGCCTGGCCGGTGCTCGAGGTGCTCGGCACCGCGCTGTGCTACGCGATCGGCCCGGTCATCGCCGACCGCAAGCTGGCTGGCGCCGACGATCTGGCGGTGACCGCGGTGAGCCTGACCCTGGCCACCCTCGTCTACGCCCCGGCCGCCGCGCTGACCTGGCCGCACGTCATGCCGTCGGCCCGGGTGCTCGGAGCCGTGGCCGTGCTCGCGGTAGTGTGCACCGCGCTGGCGTTCGTGCTCTACTTCAGACTGATCGCCGAGGCCGGCGCGGTGCGGGCCACCGTGATCACCTACATCAACCCGGCGGTGGCGGTCGTCCTGGGCGCGGCCGTGCTCGGGGAGCGCATCACCCCCGCCGTGGTGATCTCGTTCGCGCTGATCCTGGCGGGCTCGGTGCTGGCCACCCGCGCACCGCGGCCCCGTCGGCCGGTACGGACCAGGCAGGCACTGGCATGACCCCGGCCGTCCCCGCGGCATTAGGCCTGGTCTCCACGGACCGACATCGGCGGGCAGGGCCGACCGTGGTATGGCGGCTTGACGCGAGCAAGGGTGATCTCCCGGTCAGGGCAGCCGCGGGGCGGGCGGGGCCACGTTCGCTATGCCCAGGGTGGACTGGCCGGGGAGCAGGCCGGATTCGAACGCGGCGCCCAGGAGAGGACCGGTCAGTTCGGCGAGACGCTGGGCGCGGGCGGCGCCCAGCGCCTGCCATGGGGCGTCAGCCAGCCGGTCGGTGCGCCATTCGATCTCATCGCGGCCGTCGCGGCCACGCTCGGTGGCGTTGCCGTCGGCATCAACCCAGCCGTGGGCCGCGAGCCGGTCCCGCGCCGCGGACCACTCGGCTGCGGTCCAGCCCCGGCTGGCGAACACCTCTTGTGGCGCGGCGCCGATGGCCGCAAAAGACACCAGCGCCTCGCACGGGTCCAGGCCGGCCGACATCAGCGCCGTGATGTGCCCGTCCCCGCGATGCTCACGCAGCAAGTTGATGGCGTGCCACAGCACCAGGTGCGGCTCCCCAGGCCAAGGCAGGTCCGCGTTGGCGGCCGCCAGCGCGCGCCCGGCGGTCCCTGCCGCCAGCGCCGCATCGCGGGCCAGGTCCGCCGCCTCCGCCAGCCCGGGTGAACCGATCTGCTCCCCGAGCAGCGCCTTGTACAACCGGTCGACCGCCCGCTCCCGGGTGGCGAGAACCTGCTGCGGTGAGGCTACCGCCCAGGCGGCGGGCACATGCTCGGCCACCATGCCCGGACTGAAGCTGTAGCAGGCCGACGCCGCGAGCCCGGGGCCGGCCGCGCCAAGCGGCGCGAGCCGCCACGCGAAGTAGCTCGGCCAGCGCGTCGCCACGTCGTATCCCAGTCCAGCCGCCTCCTCGAACACCTCCGGCGCATACCAGAACACCGCATGCACGGGCTCCAGCTGGTGCCACATCCGCCGCGCTAGCCCGTAATCCGCTGTCGTCGTCATGAGTTGCCCGTACATGGTTTTCCCTTCGGTCGGTAGCGCTGGTCCGGATCGGCGGCCGGGGTTCAGGGCGTTGAGTCGTCGCGTGGGGGAACAGCATCAGCGGGTGCGGTCTCGCCTTCGCGGGACAGGTGGCCCGCTTGGCGTGGGGTGAGGTGCCCGGCCTCGGCGAGCCAGCGGACGGTGTCGGCGAAGGTCTCTGGCAGGGGGCGGGGTTCGACTTGCAGCTCGTCGCGGGTCTTGGAGTCGTCGCACCGGGCATCGCAGTTGACGATCCAGATGCTCTCGCCACTCCAGGGTAGCCGTGTCCGCAGCCGCCGCTGCGCGAGGTCTGCCGTCCGGCCGAACGCGGCCAGGAACCCCGCCGGGAGGGTCACGAACCGGATGCGGCGGCCGGTGAGGTCGCTGAGCGTGCCGATGATGCCGGGCATCGTCGCGTAGTGCCCGGTGACCAGGTAGCGGCGCGGTCCGCGGCCCGGCTGTGTCACCGCGGCCAGCACCGCCGCGACGTCGCGGACGTCGGCGATGTGCATCCCGCCCGCCATGACGATGGGATACCGGTGGCGCAGCACGTTGGCGGCCAGAGTCACTCCCTCGCCCAGGTGCGGGTCGTGGGGGCCCCACAGCCCGGCCGGCAGGACGCTCACCACCGGCGCGCCCTGCGCCTGGAACTTCCGGGCCACCAACTCCGAGTCAGCCTTGGACCGGCAATAGGGCCACGGGGGCCGCCTCACCGGCGAGTCCGGGGTGAGAACCTCCCCGGCGGCCGGCGGGAGCAGCGCGAGCTCGCTGGAGACGTGCACGATCGGGTCAAGCCCCAGCCGGTCCGCGGTGCCCAGCACGACCTCGGTGCCGCGAACGTTCACCGCGCTCATCTCGCCGGCCCGACGGGGGTCCAGGGAGAACACCGAGGCGGCGTGCACCACCGCGTCGCACCCGGTGAGCGCGCGTTCGACTGCGGCGGGCTCGGTCACGTCGCCGATGGCGGTCTGGACCCCGTCGACGCCGAGCGGACCGAGCGCGGCGGGGACCTTCTCCGCAGATCTGGCCAGAACCCGGATCCGGTGCCCGGCTCCCGCCAGCGCCGCGACCGCGTGTGAGCCGAGATATCCCGTCCCGCCGGTAACCAGCACGAGCAACGCTCTTCACCCCCGATACGTCCGGCCAGTGGGTCGCGTCAAATTCAGCCGCACCACCACAAGCTTGCTCCGGTCGACTGCAGTCGGCCAGGCAGATGACCGGCAGAATCGCGGCGGTTTTCCGCGTCGGTCAGCTACACAGACATCGGCCAGCAGCAACTGAATGCTGGCGGCTTGCCCGGTGCCGAGAGATCGCGTGGCTCGGGGCGAGGCCGGGGTGGGCAAGTCACGGCTGGCCGGCGAGTTCGGTGCGCGGGCCGCGGGCGCGGTCTGGGTGTTGTCGGGTATTACCTGGAGCTGAGCGCGGAGGGGCTGCCGTTCGCGCCGTGCGCGGCGCGCTGATGGCCTGGCGGTCAGGTCGCCCCCAGTTCGTCCGGGACGCTGACGCCGAGGTGGTCCAGCAGTGCAGCAATCTTGTGGTCGAGTTCGACGCCCACCTTCCTGACCTCGGCGTCGGCGAAGCTGCCGAACTGATCGCTGGGCCGGTCGAAGGTCAGGTAGCCGGGGCCATCGGGATCGCCCCAGATCACAATGTGCAACGGCGCGTAGAGCAGTACGGCAGGCTCGTACCGGAACATGCGCTCCATGACGATGTTGTTGCCCATCAGGTACGACACGCCAGTCGACGAGTCGCCGGCCAGGTGGACGACAGCGTTGACGTCGTTCTTATAGAAGATGCAGAAGCCGAGTGGGGCGACGGCGGCCATCAGGTCGATCATGTCCTGCCAGGGGGCCTGTCGTCGGACCAACTCCGTGACCTGCTCGGCGGGAAAGGCTGGTACGGCCCGCTCGTACCGGGACCGGAAGTCAGCCGGAGTTGAGCCGGTCGTGATAGTCAGCCGGTTTACGCTGTAGCGCACCGCGCTGGCTGGCGTCGTGGTCATCGCGACCGTCACAGGCCGGTGCCCTGGATGCCGTCGAGGGCACCGGCGTTGTCGGTGAACCACTGGGTTTCGCCTCCCGGATGCGGCAGGATGAGCCCGTACTCCATCGTGACGTCTGAGTCGATCTCGGACAGGCCGGCCAGGACCTGCTTTTCCGGCTGGCCGGTGATCTTCGACCAGTGGGCCGAGATCTGCTTGATCAGCTTCTGCTTGACCTCAAGGGGCCGGCCTGCCCGGATGGCTCCTTGTATCCCCGAGATCTTGGTGTCGATCTCGCCCGCGCTGTAGGCCACGCCGGGCGGAAGCTCGTTGAAGAACACGTGCACGAACACGCGCGGGGCTCCGGTTGCTTCCACGTGCGCGTCGGTGATGGCGATGGCGATCTTTGCTTTCATGTCGCTGGTCAAGAGCCCTGCGGGCGCTGCGCACTGGTAGATGGGCATGGAATCTCCCTGGTTTTCTCGATGAGATGAGCGGATGGTTAGCTGGTGGCCCGGGCGGCCTGGATGACGACCGTGGCCACGGCAACGGGATCGGAAATCATGGACAGGTGCGGCGCGCTGACCTTGATGACATGCGCATTGGCGTGGCGGGCCATGTCGAGTTGCTCGGCGACCGGGATGACGTGGTCGGCGGTGCCGACGATCGCCCAGGACGGGATGGATTTCCAGGCCGGCGGGCCAGACGGTTCGGTGAGCACGCTGGCGGCGAGCGGGCGCTGGGTGGCGGCCAGCACAGCGGCTTGGGCGACGGGCAGGCCGTTGGCGAAGCAGCCAGGGAACACGCTCTGCTTCACGTACAGGTCGGCGTCACCTGTCGGCGCTCCGGGATAGGGCACCTGGTTGAACACGGTGGCGGGGTCAGCCGCCAGGCAGGAGCCGGGCATGGCCTTGGTCAGTCCCAGCAGGGTGTCAGCCTGCGCCGGGATGTAGGCGTCGTCGTAGACCAGGGCCTTGACTTCGGGACGGCCGGTGGCGGCGTCGGTGATGACCATGCCGCCGTAGGAGTGTCCGACCAGCACGATCGGCCCGGTGATCGTGGACAGAAAGTCGGTCAGGTAGCTCGAGTCGTACGACAGCCCGCGCAGCGGGTTGGGCGGAGCGGCGACGGTGTAGCCGGCCGCCTGCAGCAGCGCGGCAACCGCGTTCCAGTTGCCGGAGCCGGCCCAGGCGCCGTGCTCCAGGACGATGGTGGGCTTGGTCCCGGCCGTGGAGGCCGCCGTACGGGCCGGGTGTGCGACCGCCGCGCGGGCGGAGCCTCCCGGGTTGAAGGCAAGCAGCGCGCTGGCCAGGGCCAGCACCACGGCCGCGATGATGAGGCGGGTCCGGCCCGGCCGCAGGGCCCAGTGCAGGGACATGACGATCTCCTTGGATGAGAGGGCTGCTGTACACGACGTAGGGGAACCTACGGCGGCGCGTGACAGGCTCGCATCTAGCGAATGACCAGCGTGATGACCGGCGTCTGTGGCCTGGTACCGGGACAATCGCTCGTCTAGAATTCGACCGTGCCTGCGGGAGAGGCGCCCGTGACAGCGAGCGAGGCCGAACTCGATCGGCACGCCGCGTGCCCAGCTGCGGGTGCTTCCCGGCTGCCCGGCCTGGTCGGGCGGGAGCGCGAATTCAGGGCCCTGAGCGACCTGATCGGCCGACCCGGTGACCTGGGCGGCGGTGCGCTGGTTGTCCGCGGTGAGGCGGGGATCGGGAAATCGGCGCTGCTCGCGGCGGTCAGCGCGGAAGCAGCCGGGCGGGGGATGCGGGTGCTGTCCGCGGTCGGGGTTCAGTCCGAGGCGAACCTGCCGTTCGCGGGCCTGCACCAGATGGTCCGGCCGATCCTGCACCGCGCAGTGGGGCTGCCGGCCCGGCAGCGGGACGCGCTGCACGCGGCCTTCGGCATGGCCGACGCGGACGCGGGCGAGCTGTTCCTGATCGGGCTGGCCACGCTCGAACTGGTCAGTGACACAGCCGAGCGCGCGCCCGTACTGCTGATCGTCGATGACGCCCAGTGGCTGGATCAGTCCAGCTGCGCGGTGTTCGCCTTCGTCGCCCGGCGCCTCAGCGTCGACCCGGCCGTGATGCTGGCCGCGGTCCGTGAGGGGCGGGATAGCACGTTCGACTCGGCCGGCCTGCCCGAGGTGCGGCTGGCCGCGCTCGGCGAGGACCATGCCGCCGCGCTGCTGGACGCGCGGGCGCCCGGCCTGGATCCGGTCGTGCGCACCCGGGTGCTGGCGGAGGCGGAAGGCAATCCGCTGGCGCTGATCGAGCTGTCGGCTGCGCGGTGGCCAGTACCGGGCGGCGCGCACCTGCTCTCCCTGCCGATGACCGCCCGGCTGGAAGAGGCCTTCGCGGCCCGGGAATCGGAGCTTCCGGCGGCCACCCGCTCGGTGCTGCTGGCCGCCGCGGCGAACGACAGCGGGTTGGTCGGCGAGGTACTGAGGGCGGTCGTGGTTCTTGACGGGCAGCAGGTGACGGCCGACGCGTTCGGCCCGGCCATAACGGCCCGGCTGGTCGAGAGCGACGGGACGCACGTGCGGTTCCGGCATCCGCTGGTGCGGTCGGCGATCTACCAGTCGGCCGGCGCGGCTAGGCGGCAGGCGGCGCACGCGGCACTGGCCACGGTGCTGGCCGGCCAGCCCGACCGGCGGGTCTGGCACCTGGCCGCCGCCGCGGCGGCACCCGACGAGCGGGTCGCGTCAGAACTGGACGGCGCGGCCCGGCGCGCGACCGGCCGGGGAGCGGCGGACGTCGCGATCGCCGCGCTGGAGCGTGCCGCGCAGCTCAGCGAGAACGCCGCCGTCCGGGGCGGCAGGCTGCTGCTGGCCGCGGAGCTTGCCTTCGGCACCGGCCGTCAGGCCCGCGGGGCTCAGGTGCTGCGGGCGGCCGAGCCGCTGGACCTGCCGTCCGAAGAGCGGGCTTGCTTGTCCTTGCTGCGGGAGAACTTCGTCGATGCTAGCTGGTCCGGCGCGGCGAAGATCGGCTCGTTCGTGGCCATGGCTGATCTGATGATCGCTGCGGGGCATGCGGACCTGGCCGTCGAGTCCGCGGTCACGGTCAGCTTCCGGGCCTGGTACGGGAACCCGAGCCAAGAGATGCGGGCCGATCTGGTCGCGACGGCCGAGCGGCTCTCGCTGGCCGACGACGACCCGACCCGGCTCCTGATCCTCGCCCACGCCGATCCGGTGGGACAGGCACCAGGCGTGCTCGAGCGGATCGCCGGGATGCGTCCCGACGACGCCGACCCGGTCGCGATGCTGAGGGCCGGTGCCGCCGCCAGCGCGGTGGCGGCTCACAACCTCGCGCTGGGATTCCTGGAGGCCGCGGTCAGCGGCCTGCGTGCGCAGGGCCGGCTCGGTTTGCTCGCCCGGGCGCTGGTGTGCCAGACATGGGCGGGCGCACTGGCCGGCCAGGGACGGCTGGCGGTATCGGCGGCCGAGGAAGCCTCCCGGCTCGGGCGGGAGACCGGTCAGCTGCGGTGGGCGATTGTGGCGCAGCTCGCCGAGGCGCTGATCGCGGCCGAGCGCGGCGAGTTCACCGCGTCGGAGGCGCTGGCCGCATCGGCCGAGGAGGAGCTGCTGGCGATGGGAGCGCACGCGTTCCTGGCGCACGTGCGCTTCGCCCGGGGTCGCGGCGCGGTCGCCCATCAGCGCTACGAGGAGGGCCTCGGCGAGCTGCGCCGGGCCTTCGACCCCGATGACATCGGCTACCTGCCCACCGTGGGTCTCCTCGGGCTATCGGACCTGGTCGAGGCCGCGGCCCATACCGGCCGGCGCGGGGAAGCGCTGGCCCACCTCGAGCGGCTCGAGGACCTGGCGGCGGCGACGTCCTCTCCCCTGCTCCTCGTGCAAGCCTCGTACGCACGGCCCCTTGTGGCCGACGACGACCACGCCGAGGCCCTGTATCAGGCGGCACTGGAGCGCGACCTGGTCGGCTGGCCCTGCTACCGGCATCGGATGCTGCTGTGGTACGGCCGGTGGCTGCGCCGCCAGCGGCGGGTTGCCGAGTCCCGCGCCCCGCTTCGGGCAGCCCGCGACGGCTTTGATGCGCTTGGCTTCGCCCTGCTGGCCGAGACGGCCAGGCAGGAGCTGCGTGCGTCCGGGGAGACCAGCCGCCGCCGTGTCCCGGAGGCGTGGGATCAGTTGACGCCGCAGGAACTTCAGATCGCCCGGATGGCGGCCGACGGCCTGTCCAACCGCGAGATCGGCCAGCAGCTGTTCATCTCGCACCGCACGGTCGGCTATCACCTGCACCGGATCTTCCCCAAGCTCGGCATCACCTCCCGCAGCCAGCTGCACGCCGCCCTGCTCAGCCTGACCGCGGCGTCCACCCTTCCGGCCGGATAGCCGCCGTCGTCGGCTGGTTACCTGACCGACGCCAGCTTGCCGTGCGCGGGCTAGCTTCCTCGCACAAGCCTGCCCCGCAAGCGCGACCGGCGGGCCGGGAGGGAGGCCGCTGGCGTTGGGCGTGGATGAGCTCCACCCGAACGGGACCGACACGATCGTCTTGATCCACGGTCTGTGGGTGACCGCGCTGATCTGGGAGCACTGGGCCCAGCGGTACCGGGCCCGCGGCTACCGGGTGCTCGCTCCCGACTGGCCCGGCCTGGACCGCGGCATCGCCGAGATCCGCCGCGACCCGTCCGCGATGGCCCGCCTCGGCGTGGCCGGGATCGTAGCTCACTATGGTCACCTCATCGGCGGACTCCGCCCTGCGCCGGCTCTGATGGGTCATGGCCTCGGCGGGCTGATCGTCCAGATCCTGGTGGACCGTGGCCTTGGCGCCGCAGGGGTGGCGATTAACCCCGCGCCACCTGCGATATCCCTGCGCCCGCCCCTCGTGCCGGGCACCGGGTTCGCGGTCTTGCGCAGCTCAGTCCAGCGTCGAGGCGTGGTCACGCTGACCAGCAGGCAGTTTTACCGGGCGCTGGCCGGAACGCTGAATGACCAGCAGATCATGACCGTGTACACACGTTATATCGTTCCCGCGCCGCGGCGGCTGGTCCGGCAGGCAGCCTTGCCGGGGCGCACCCGTGTCCGCTTCGGCAACGAGGTGCGCGCGCCGCTCTTGCTGATCGGCAGCGGGAAGGACCGTATCTGCCCGGCCTCGCTGACCAGGGCCAGCTACCGGCGGTACGCCCGGTCGGCCGCGGTCACCGGCTACCGGGAGTACCCCGGCCGGGACCACTACACGATCGGCGAGCCGGGCTGGGAACAGGTCGCCGACTACGCCCTCAGGTGGGCGATGGACAACGCCCGGCAGGACCCATGACCCCGGTCGGCCGTCCCGCGGACACGAAGCCTGCCGACGCTGGTCACCCGACAGATGCGGGCTCCGACGTCAGCAGGTGAGCATCACTGCAGACAGGAATACGTGGGATCGGACGAAACCCAGGTCTTCAGGAAAGGACCATGGAGATGAGTGACCTGCCGAATATCGTGCTCGTCCACGGCGCGTGGGCCGACGGCTCCAGCTGGAGCGCGGTGATCCAGTCCTTGCAGGCCAGCGGCTATCACGTCACCGCGCCGCAGTTCCCGATGACGTCGCTGGCGGCCGACGTCGCCCGGCTGCGCCAGGTGCTGGCTCGCCAGGACGGGCCGACGATCGTGGTCGGTCACTCCTATGGCGGCCAGATCATGACGGGCTTGGGCACCGACGCACCGAACGTCGCCGGGCTGGTCTTCATCGCAGCATTCGGGCTCGACCAGGGCGAATCGATCGGGGCGCTGCTGAGCCAGCGCCCGTCTAGTCCGGCGCTAGCCCACCTGGCCATCGACGAGCAGGGGTTCGCCTGGCTGCCGGAAGGGGACTTCACTGCTCACTTCGCCGCCGACGTAGACCCGATGCGGGCCAGGGTCATGTGCGCGGTGCAGCAACCGCTGTCCGGCTCCGCGCTGCAGGAGGTGATGGGTATCCCGGCCTGGAAATCGCTGCCGTCGTGGTACCTGGTCGCCACACACGATGAGGCGATCCCGCCCCAGGCCGAGCGTCAGTTCGCCGGCCGCATGGGCGCCACCACCGTCGAGGTGCCATCGAGCCACGTCGCGATGGTCTCCCACTCGCAGGACGTGCTGGTCCTCATCCAGGCCGCTGCCCGGGCGGTGCGGCCCTGAGTCTTCCGGCGGCCCGGCTAGATCACGAAGGGAGCACGGTGATGGCTACTTACTCGAGCCTTCCGAACAAACTGGTCAGCGCGGCGAACGCCATCGACTACGCGTACCGCGACGCGGGCGAGGGAGCCGAACCGCTGGTCCTGCTCCAGCACTTTCGCGGAAACCTGGACAACTGGGATCCCGCGCTGATCGACACGCTGGCCTCGAGCCGGCGGGTGGTCACGTTCGACAACGCCGGGATAGGCGGTTCTTCCGGAACCACGCCGCACGCCATTGAGCAGATGGCGCATGACGCCATCGCGTTCCTCGCCGCCATGGGGTTCGGCCGGGCCGATATCCTCGGGTTCTCCATCGGCAGCTTCGTCGCGCAGGAGATCGCGCTGATCCGGCCTGATCTCGTCCGCAGGCTGATCCTGGCTTCCTCGGCCCCGCGCGGCGCGGTCGGCATGCACGGCTGGGCTCCTGAGGTTATCGAGGCAGTCGGCGCACCCGAAACCAGCCCCGAGGGGTACCTCGAGGTATTCTTCGCACGGTCTGCGTCCAGCCGGCAGGCGGGCCGGGAGGTGCTGGGACGCATCTACGCCCGGACCGAGGACCGGGACCAGCCGACGACCTGGGCCACCCGCGAGGCGCAGTACGACGCGGTCTGCGCCTGGGGCATCCCGGATCACGGCCTGCTGCAGCGACTGAGCAGTATCGACCGGCCAGTACTGGTAGCCAACGGCGACAGCGACCCGATGATCCTGCCGCACTATTCGTACCTGCTCGCGGGCCTGATCCCGCAGGCCCGGGTGAAGATCTACCCCGACTCTGCGCACGGGTTCCTGTTCCAGCATCACGCCGAATTCGCCGCCGACATCGAAGCCTTCCTGGCCAAGCCGGACTAGGGCCATTCAGAAGCAGGTATGGGCCGGACCGGTCAGGACCGAGATACAGCGCCAGATCGCCGCGGTCACTGACGGACTGCTCGTTCTGGCTCCCCCACCTGACCCGTGCCAGCCGCGACCAAGGTCAGGGCCCGAAAGGACTGCCCCGGCGGCGGCTGGCGGGCCGCCGATGACGCCTAGCGCTCTCTAAGTTGTTGGTGGCATTGTGTGTTCGGCGGGTTGGCTGTGCTGCCACGGATCGATCACGTCGATCCCGGTTTTCGCGAAGTCTTTGGCGTTGCGCGTGGCCAGGGCCGCGCCGCGTGCCCGGCAGATGGCGGCTATCTGCCCATCGAACCCGTCGATGGGCAGGCCGAGGCGGTCGCGCCGGGCGACGATCGTGGCGTACCAGACTGCGGCGTCGGTATCGAAGGGCTGGATGACTTCGCTGAACGCGGCGAACACCTCGGTGGCGGCAGCCAGCAGGCTGTCCTTCCGGCGCCCGTCAGTCAGCCGCTCGAGGCCGTAGCGGATCTCGGCGACGGTGACCGCCGTGGTGCAGAGCTCACCGGGCGCATGCGCGTTGACCCAGCCCCGGACCTGCGGGGCAGGGGAGGGCCGCATCAGCTCGGACACGACGTTGGTGTCGACGACGATCACGAGCCGAAATCTGCCGCCCGGGGTTGGGTGGCACGCGGCGGAAGCTCGAGTTCGACGCCACCTAGCTCGCCGAAGCGGTCCATGAGCGTATGGAACAGGTCCGGGGACGTGCCGGGTTCGGCGACGGCGTCGGTGAGGATGGCGCGGACTTCGGCTTCCATTGACCTGCCGTGGCGGGCGGCCCGGACGCGGAGCCGTTCCTTCACCCCGTCATCGAGGTTGCGGATGCTTAGTGCCGACAGCGCGATCACTCCCTTCTCCCTATGCTAGCAATGATAGCATCCCCGTTTCCCGTGCGGAGGCCGCTCAGGCGGGCGATCCGCGAACTTCGGACGCGCATAACAGAGGTACCGGGAGTCCCGGATGTCCGAACGTTAGCGCTACTAACGAGATTTCTGGGAGCCAAACTGGGGTTCGAGTTGCGGTCGGGGCGCAGGTTACGAATATTTCGATTTTAGATTCACCTACGATGAGCCACGTGCGGAGCCTAACGGCTGAACGTCATACCGTAGAGCGCTGCTGGAGTGCGTTACGAAAGTGAGCCAGGCTAAGCATCGGCAACTGGCATGCCGTACCTCGGAACTACGCGCAGGTGGTAGCCGCTGGACACTCCGGCCAGGCTGTTGCGTAGCGTGACCATCGCTCGGATCTACATTGTCGAACGACTACCCACGTCCCCGTCGCAGCGCGGCGAGATTCGCAATCTGAAGCTCGTTGGCCTGTGCCAAGGCGCCCCACCTTGCCAGCTGTGAAGCGTCAGCTGGCTGGCGGCTGGGCCGGCGATGATGTCGATTCGGGCGGCTGCGGTTGCGTGTCCTGTTCCAGGATGCGGCGCTTGGCGGCCGCATAGGCAGCGTCGGACAGTACGCCCTGGCCGTGCAGCTGCGCAAGCTGGTGCAAGTGCGAGATCCACGGCGTCTGGTCATCGGCGCGCGGGGCCGGAGGAGGGGCAGGGGCGGCTGATCCGGTCGGCGTGGCTGGCCGAGCGGGCACAGGGTTACCGGGGCTGGCCGCAGCGGCGAGCGGCTGGCCCGACGGGTTTACCCCGAGCTGGCGCCAGAACCGCTCGGCCTGCGCCATGTACTGGGCCTGGGAGAGCCGGCCCGTGCGGAACGACGCGGTCGCGCTGGACATCGAACGTACGTGACGCAGCTGGACGTCGCTGACCTGAAGGCCCCGGCTGCACACGGGACAGACCAGGTAGTTGTCCGTCCCGTACGGCACGACGGGCACGAAATACAGGCGCACCGACTTCTTCGACCGGACGTGGTGGAGGAACACCTGGTTGTGACAGTTCGGGCACACGCACGGCGCGACCTCGCCCTGATCTTCCGGACTGCCTGCCCCGAAACCGAAGATCACCACCATGCGGCAATTGAAGCCGAAGCACCAGCGCCGCGGTTCACCCCTGGCAGGTGATAACGGGCGACGGCTGCGGGCCTAGGTCAGCATGGCCAGCTCTGGGCCAGGCCAGCCAGCCCCCGGCGCGAGCGCCCGTACAGATCGCTCTCTTGACCCGGCCGGAGCAGGGCCAGTCAGGAGCCGGTGCCGCCGAGCGCCGCCGTGATCTGCTGGATGGCCTGTTCTTCCGCCGGGCTCACGCTCTGCCCGTGCTCCCTGTGGGCGGCTGCGACCTTGCTGGCCAGGGTAATCACGAAACGCCGGTAGTCATCGCGTTCCTCGGCGGTCGCCTTGCTCTCCAGCAGCGTTATGGCGTCGCGAAGGTGTCCGAGCCCGCTATCCCTGAGCTCTTCGGCTGAGTGGTATCGCGTGTGGTCCACCTTGGGCTTCGCCGACACGAGCTCATCGAGGAGCTCACTCTCGCCGTGCTCAGCGCGCGCTTCGGCGTAGGCCTTCGACATGGCGATGGTTTCGCGGAACGTGCCCCCGCGGGCCGCGGTGATCACGATCAGGCCGGCGGCTGGCGGCCCCTCCAGGACTACCTTCCATTCCTCGGGTGAAAAGGCCTCCTGCGTCGTCATGTCATGCTCCCGCGCTCCTGGGAATCCGGCCACGTCAAAGGATCTCGCGGTCTCCGGCCGCGCGCTTCACCCGGCAAGGGTGAAGGTATCAGACCGGTACCAGGTCACAATCGGATGGAAGCCCCCTGAGCGCGACAGAATGTCCTGATCCGCACGTGGCAGCTAGGCAACCTAGCAAGAGCCATGGCCAAGCATTAGGCAGCTCACGTGTAAGTGCTCCTGCCCGCTTCACTACCGCGTGCCGGGTCAGCGGTCAGGTCGTCGCGGATGGCAGGCATGCCCGGGCCCGGGCCGGGTAGTCGACCGGTCATCTATGAGCGCCTTTGATCAGCTTCGTAACGACCTGCTGTCAGTCCAGCCGGTTCCCCCGGTATGGCGCATGCAGTGCAGGTGCCGGTTCCGGCCCGGCCGGCCCGGAGAGATCGCCGCGTGCGGGTGCGGCTACTGGTGGCGTGCCGGCCAGCGCGGCCGATGGCGGCCGATCTCCGCGCGCCGCGCATTCCGGGTGCTGGTCCCGGGCCTGATGCGCGAGCTCAGCTGTTTCGAAAGGACCGGAGGCTGGCCGAACGGCTAACCCGCGGATGCGCAGGTGCGGGCAACAAGGCGACGGCAGCAGCCGGGCTGGCCCGCCGAACGAGGCAAACACGCCACCGGGCTCCAGCAGCGCAGCCACGCGCGACCACCGGCCCTCCGGCTTCGTCCAGTACAGTGCCGCTGCCGCATAAACCAGCCCGTAGCTCTCGCCCGACCGCAGGTCCTCGAACGCGGCTTGCACGGCCTTGACGTTTGCCGGCACGTGCTTGCCCAGGCCGCCGCGTAACCAAAGTCCAGGTTTCGCCGGCCCGGCCCATAGCGGCATACATGATCCCCGGGCTTGCGGGTAGGCGGGGCATGTCCTGGTTACGGAAGGTCCGGCGTGTCCGCGCAGGCAGGCCTGACCACGGAAGGCTCGGGGGGTCTGGTGAAGGTGCTGGTGGCCGGCGCGTCCGGCTTCGTCGGTCAGCGGTTGAGCGTGGCCTTGGACCAGGCCGGCCACGACGTGGCCGCGATGACCAGGAACCCGGCCAGATACCGCGGGGCAGGCGCGCCCGTGCGCGGCGACGTCCAGGACCGCGCCACCCTGGAGACGGCGATGGCGGGCTGCCGGGCCGCGTATTACCTGGTGCACTCCCTGCAGGACGCGGACTTCGAGCGTAAGGACGCCACCGGGGCCACCGCGTTCGGCGAGGCGGCCGCCCGGGCTGGCCTGGAGCGCATCATCTACCTGGGCGGCCTGGGCGACGACGCGGACAGCCTGTCCGCCCACCTGCGCAGCCGCCGTGAGGTCGAGAACCTGCTCGGCGCCGCCGGCGTCCCGGTCACCGTCATCCGGGCCGGGATCATCATCGGGCACGGCGGTGTCTCCTGGGAGCTGACCCGCCAGCTCGTCGAGCACCTGCCGGTCATGGTAACCCCCCGGTGGGTCGCCACCCGCACGCAGCCGATCGCGGTCGACGACGTGGTGAGGTACCTGGCCGGCGTGCTGGAGCCGCCAGCGGCGTCGGGCCAGGTCTATGAGATCGGGGGACCGGATGTGCTCCAGTACTCCACGATGCTGCGCCGCGTCGCCGCCATCGAGAACCGCCCGCTCCTCCTGCTGCCCGTGCCGCTGCTCACCCCCTGGCTATCCTCGCTGTGGCTGACCCTGGTCACCGACATCGACACCGCTACCGGGCAGGCCCTGATCGACTCCATGACCAACGAGGTGATCGTGCGCGACCACTCGATCAAGCAGCTGATCCCGATCCAGCCCATGTCCTATGACGACGCCGTGCGCGCGGCGCTGCGCGAACGGCGTCAGGCCCGGCGGGCCCGCTCGTGACGGCTCGGCGCCGCTCCCGGCGCAGCGCCGCCGCCTGGCACGGGGCGGCCGGGCTCGGGGCGGCGGCGCTGCTCCGGTCCTCGTTCAGCGCCAGGGCCGGCTCCGTACGCTTCTACCTGCTGACCACCAGCCTGGCCGGCGCCTGGACCGGCGGCGCGCTCGGCGCGGGCCCCATCCCGTGGTGCGGCGACGGCTGGCGCACCCGCCCCGCAAGCCCGGCGCGGGCCCTTATCGTCGTCCCCGTCGTCACCGGGGCCGCCACTTTCGCAGCGTTCTACAGTGCCGCGCGGGCTGCCCGCCGCCACCGCACCCTGCGCCGTGCCATCGCCAGCGTGCTCCGCTACGCCGACGCCGGGTCAGCCCCGCTGGTCGTGCTCATCGCGTCGGGCAGCGCGGTGGCCGAAGAACTGTTCTTCCGCGGCGCCTTGTGGTCTGGGCCGCGGCCGCTCCGCACCACCACGCTTGCCTACGCCGCATCAACCGCCGCTACCGGCAACCCGGCGCTGGTCCTGGCCGGCCTGATCACCAGCATGATCTTCGGCTGGCAACGGGCTGCCACCGGCGGGGTACTCGCCCCGGCCGTCACCCACGTCACCTGGTCCGTGCTCATGCTGCGCTTTCTCCCGCCGTTGTTCCGTGACCCGGACCGGCCGCCGGACCCCCCTGAAGTTCCGTGACGACACCAGGTCAACTAGGTATGCGTGCCGAAACCAAAGATCGCAGAAGCTGCCACGGCCGCCAGAGGCGGGACTGTGCGCGTAAAGTTCGACGATCCGTGGCTGATAGCGCTGCGATCACCGGGCAATATTGTGATCGCGGATGTACGGCGCGGATTAGCCAGCGATGATCTCCAACATGACAGGCCACCGTGGCGAGATCGGGTAAGCGAGCCCGACAGGGCGCCGCCGCGGTCATCCGGCGGTTGCGCTTACGTCGATGGCGTTATGCGACGGATCCGGCATGGCCCAGATGTGCAGCACCCGTACCCGGACGTCATCGATGACCGCGGTCTGGCCGACGGTCAGCGAGACCATCTTCGCGTGCGGATCGCGCTTGTGATCAGAAACCCAGATCTTGGCGGTGCGGCCGCCGTCGGTTATGTCGCCGTAGAGCAGGTAACGCCGCCCGTGCGAGGTGGGGACGGACGCGTAGTCCAGGGAGGGGAGGTTCGCCGGGGGCGCGGTCAGCCGGAACGCGCCCGCCGATGCCTGGAACGCGGGCGGCCGTTCGCCGCTTCGCGTTCTCGCGACCGCTATCGCGACTATCACCGCGATCACGATGACCGCCGCTATGCCGCCGGCCACCACCGGCCATCGCAGCCGCGGGCGCCGCCGCTCAGCGATCATGCCGTGTCGCCCCTGCACCGTTTCCCCCGGCACCGGGGCTGTCACCCGGGGGCTCACGGTTATCGTCAACCGTGCGCTCCGGCGCGGGGTCATCCCAGACCACGAGGTCGACGTGTCCCCGGGCGGCGTTCACCACAGCCGTGATCCGGATTGCCTTACCCCCGGCGTGCAGCACGTCGCCCGGGCGAACCGTCTCAGACAGCCCGGCGCCGGTACCAGCGACGCGAACCGCGAGCCGCGCCGCGGGATCGGCCGGGTCCGGGCTCATCGCGACGATGCCGATCACCAGCCCGCACCGGTGTGCCTGCCCGTCTCGCCCCAGCCGGAATTCGGTCGGTGCCGCGCTGCCGTTCACGGCCTGGTTCCCGATACCTCGTTGAAGTACTCATTCCACTGCTTTTCGGTGAGCGTGACCTCCTGCGGCATCTGGTGGCCGTCCTCGACGCCGCCGCCACCCCACGGGTTCACCACCGTGATCGTCGGCGGGTGCGCGTTCATGTCGACGCTCTTGACCATGTACTCATGCGACGTGACGAGCTGGAAGTTATCCTCCGTCTTCGGCCCGCCGCCGAAGAGTTTGTTCCACAGGCTCTTGTCGTCTTTGGTCCCCGCCGTGAGGACCTGCCCATGGTTCATCAGGTCCGCAACCTTCCCCAGCGAATAGTCATCCGGACTGCCCCGCCAGGCGGACGTGCCGGTAAGGTCTTGCAGACCCGTATCCCCGTAGCCGCCGTCGATCGATCCGTATCCGCCCTTGAACTGGGCATAGGCCTTCTCGTAGATCGCAACCCACAGCGAGTTGTCGGCCGGCTGAGCATATGCCACGCCACCGTCCGGCCGGGTAGGCAGCAGGCCGTCGACGGTGATCTCCACCGGCTTCCCGTCCCGGTAGAACGTCACCGTGTAGGTGCCATTGAGGTTCTGCTTGATGTGCCGAGCAGGGAAACCCGGATCCTGCAGGACGAGCGTGCCGAGCGCGGCCAGGAACCAGCAGTCTCCGTCGTCCCCCTGGACCACGTCCGATTCCACGGCGACGCCGCTGGCGGGGAAGAGGTCCCCGCTGGCGGTGGCGTAGTGGAGGTTCGACTCGTAGTCAGTCTTCGAGTCCGGCTCCAGGTTGGGAACGTTGTGCTCCACCTTGGTCAGCGCGTCCGGTGCGGCGGCGCCGAGTAGCAGGTTCGCCATGGCGGTCCGGAGGTCGGAGTCCGAGCCGGCCTGGCCGAGCGCCGAGTTCAGCTCGCTGAGCTGATGCGGGCTGAGCGCCTCCAGCACAGCGTTGAGTTCCGCCGGAGACAGCATCTGCCAGTCCTGTAGTACCTCCTGCGCGCCCAGTGCCAAATCCGGCCAGAGCCAGCCGCCGCTGTCACCGATGTGCTTGTCGAAGTAGCTGATGGCCCCGTCGACCTTCGCCTGGTCCACGGCCGGCTGCACCGGTGGGTCGGGCACCTTCGCCGGCGAGAGCCAGGCGGCCCCCGTATCGGTGGCCTGGAGCGAGTCGGCCGACGCCGCCCCCTGACCAGGATTGGCGGTGCCTGCGCCGGTCGCTACCGAGATAGCGTCAAGGTGCTGGCCGGTCACCCGGGCTGCCTGGGCCAGCACCTGCCCGAGGTCGCGGGTCACCCCAACGGCGAAGTTCGCGAAGCCGTCGCGGAACCTATCGGCATACTCTCCGGTCCAGTAAACGCTGCTCGCCTGTACCTCGCGGTTCATCGTCCGCAGCGCATCACCGAGATTGTGCTGGTAGGGACCTGCGAGCTGCGACACCAGCTGCCGCAACGACGGCAGGTCGGCGCCCTCTATCCGCATCCCCAGGTTGGCCATGAATCGTGTCCCTGATTGATCATGGGTAACGCGCCCGCACAGGCACGACTCTCAGCTATCCGTATCACCGAAATGGTGTCAAGCCGGTTCATGGTAGCGCTGCGGAGCTGTTACCTGAACTGACCGGCACGGAGATGAGATGTTAACTGCCCTGAGGGCACCGCCCTCGTCGTCCCGAATTTTGGGGTAGGAACGACGGAGCCGAGGAGAGCGATCCCTCAGGTGCGGGGCGGGGGTTCGCGCCACATACGCCAGATGGTGGGCCCGTAGCCCAGGGCCTGTAGTTCGCCGACGACGCGGAAGCCGTTGCGCTCATACAGCGGCAGGTTGCGTTCGTTGGAGGATTCGAGGTAGGCCGGCACGCCGTCGGTGTCCGCGCGGGCCAGGACCTCCTGCAGCATCTGGGTGCCCAGCCCCTGGCCCTGCCGGTCGCGGCGGGTGCCAAGGTAGCTGAGGTACCAGTGCGGCCGGGACTGCCCGGTGTGCAGGTGTTCGATCTGCATCTGCGTGCGCAGCGCGCGGAACAGGCGACGGCGCAGGGCCAGCCCGTTGGGCGCCGCCTCCAGGATGACCTGGCTGAGCGGCATCGCCCAGGCGCCCGGCGCGGCCCACAGCGCAGCGGCCGAGGCGTCGCCGGTGAGGTAACACGGCTTGCCTTGCCGCAGGTAACTGCGGCTCATGCTGGTGAAGAACGTGCGCATGCGGTTGTCCCGGCCACGTCGCTGCGGCGGGATCAGCCAGGCGAAGACCGGGTCCTCGGCAAAGGAGTCGGCCAGCACCTCGCCGAGCCGGGCTGCCTCATCGCGGCGGGCGGCGCGGACAGCCTGGGAACCTCCGCGGGGGGATACCGTTTCCTGGGTCACCGGACTCCTCCTTCCGCCAAGCCAGGCCAGGCCCCGTCAGGCCAGGCCCCGTCAGGCCAGGCCCCGCGCGAGGGCGCGATCGCCGTCGCCTCTGGCGTACCACAACTACCCACCGAACCCAAGACCTCACCCGCCAGGCCGAAGTACCGGCGATTGAGCCGACGCACGGGGCCACGCCGCTTACGATGGTCGAGGTCAGCTATGTACAGCAATCAGACGGTTTCCGGGACGCAGCGGAGACGACGAGTACGAGGTCGGCTGCTGAGCGTGACGGCAGTTGCCATCGCTGTAGCGGCGACGGCCGCGTCGGCGACGGCCGTGCCAGCGGCCGCCGACCCCTCTGCCAGCCATTCGGCGGCCCTCGGGGTTCGAGTGGTTGGCACCGTCACCGTGGACCCGTCGCATGTGGGCGTGATCGTCGCGGTTCCGGGCTCGGGCGGGCCGCTGAACGCGCAGGCCTTTCGGCTGTGGCAGAACGGGCGGCCGATGCCGGTCCGCGTGAATTCGCTTCCGGCGTCGGCGCTGCGCATCGCCGTGGTTGTCGACGCCGCTCCCGGCGCACAGCTTCAGGGGGCGCAGAACGCCGTGGCCGACCTGATGATAGGCCTGCCGAACGGCGCCGAGGCAGCGGTGGTGGCCGCCAGGCCTGCCCGCGTCGTCCAGCCACTGACCGGCGACGCCGGCTCGGTCGTGCAGGCACTCGCGGGTGCGACCTTCTCGGGCCCGCGCGATGATGCGTCGGCGCTGACCCTCGCCGTCCGAGAGGTCCTCAGGGGCCCCCCGGGGCGACGCGCCGTCGTCCTCATCACGACCACCCCGATCCCCGCCGCGCTGGCGAGCGACGTGTCCGGGCAGCTTCGTGCCGCAGATGCCAGCCTGTACGTCGCGGCCGTGCCGGAAGTAGCGCCGTCGCTCGCCCAGCTTGCCAGCGCCAGCGGAGGCTGGGCGGTCACCGCGTCATCCGCCCGCTCGCTCATGCCAGCCGTGGATGCGATCGGTGCCGATCTTGCCCACCAGTACCAGCTCGCCTACGCCACGGCCGAGCCGGCGCTGACCGCGACCCGTCTTCGGGTGGCGGTGGCCGAAGGGGGGACGACCGCAACCGCCGAAGCGACCGTGCGGGTGCCGGCCACGTCCGGCCCGTCCGCTCCGCGAGCGCACGTGGCCGCCGGCGCGCGCGGGAACGCTGGTGTGTCTGTGGCCTGGCTGGTCGCTGCGGTCTTGCTGTTGTGCCTGGCCGGCGCCGCCATCGTCGATATACGGCGGATGTGGCGTAAGCCCGGCCGCTCGTGACGAGCCGGAGAACCCTCAGCGGATCGTCTGGCTCTCAGCCGGCCAGCGTCGCGTAGACCACGATGTTGTCGCGATAGCTTCCGACGGCATAGTCGAACTCGCCCCCGCACGTGATGAGGCGGAGCTCGCGGTTGAGCGTGGGGAAATACACCGCCTCGGTCGGGAACTCATTCTTCGGATACCGCTGGACTCGCTGCACGCGGAAGACAAGTATCCGGCTGTCCGCGAGGCCCACCCGGACGGTATCTCCCGGCCGCAGCGCGCGCAGCTGATAGAAGACCGCCGGGCCCGTCTTGGAGTCCACGTGTCCGAGGATGACCGCGGGGCCGGGCTGCCCGGGCCGTGGCCCCTTGTCGTACCAGCCGGCCGTGTCCCAGGCCTTCGGGACCTGCAGGCTTCCGTCGGGCAGACGGCCGAGCTTCACCAAGGGCGCGGACACGCCGATCGCCGGTATCTGCAACCGCACCGGCAGGGCCGGCTGATCGTACGTGCGGACGGAGTGGAATCCCGCCACGTCGGGCGGCTCGTGCGGTGTCGCCGTCGCCGTCGCCGTCGCGGGCCCGGCACGAGGAGATCGTGCCGCGGCGCCGCTGAGCGCTGGGGCGCCACACCCCGACACAAGCAGTCCCGCCAGCGCCATGGTGGCCAGCGGCCCGGCCGGCCAGCGGCTCATCGTGAGCCAGCCATCCCCCCGCCGCCGGTCTGCACGCCCCCCTTAGGCAGCCGGGCCGCGATCGTCGGACCGATCGCGGCGGACAGCGTCTCGGCGACGGCGAACATGTGCTGGTAGCCCTGGTACGTCACGCTGTACGCGGTCTTGAAGTCGCCGCGGGCGTACGCGTCGATCTGCTCGACGAGGTCACGGTCGTGCATGTGGAGAACGTCCGAGAGCGCGGGTGCCGTTAGCCGGCCGTCGGTCCCTGTGCTCAGGAAGGCGCTCAGGTGCCGTTCGAACGCACGCAGCTGAGCAAGAGCCTTCGCCTTGCCTTGCTCATCCTCGGCCGCGACGGCCCCGGAGTAGCTGACCAGTGCGTCGACGTGATCGCCCCACACGCTTTCGAACCGCGTCGCGCTCTGCGGCCCGAACAGGACTCCGATCGCGCTCGCCAGCTGTTCGGTGTCGGCGTTCACCTGCGCGGCATCGGCCCTGAACTCCGGACCGCCCCGAAGGGCGGCGCCCATCGCGTCGACGACGAGCTGCATGTGTTCTCCGAGTAGCTCGCCGAGTGTCGACCGCAGCCGCGTGAGCGGGCGGTTGAAGGCGACCGGAAGGTTTCCGTCACGACCGCGCAGGATCCCCGCGGCGATGACCGTGCCGAGCGCGAACTGGCGCTCGTAGTCCGCCCGCTCGATCCGGTAGGCCGTCGCGTAGTCGCCGGCGGCGTAGGCATCGGTGAAGCGGACGAGGTCGTCAACGTGCGTCTTGAGGCGGGTGCTGATCGTTGACGCGGAGACTTTCCCCGCGGTCAGGCCGTGCAGGTACTGCGCTACCTGCCGGGGAAAGGCGTCGAGCTGGCGCCGGGCGGCGGCCTTCGCGGCCTGGTCGTGCTGGCTGGCCGCGCGGGCGTACGCGACCAGGCCCTCCTGCTGCGACTCCCAGAGCCGGCGGAATTCCTTGGCCCGCGCGCTGCCGTACGCCCGGCCGAGGAGCGTGGTCAGGTCGTCGGAGTTGCGGGACAGGGCGTCGACCGCCGCTTGCGTGAAGTCCGGGTCACCACGCAGTCGGCTGCGGGTTACGCGTATACCCACGAACACGTCCTGACCGAACAGCTCCTCCAGTCCCGTGCGTAGCTCGACCGCCTGTTGCTTCGGGGCATTGGAGGACATCTGCATACCGTTCATGCCATCCGCCGCGGACGACCGGGTAGCAGGGGGCGGAGAGGCCGGCCGCGCCGGGTTGCTCGCCGTGCAGCCGCAGGCGCCCAGCACGAGGGCGCCGATCACGATCGGAGCGGCCGTGCCCATTTGGCCCGAACGGGCGGTGCAGGTGCCGCCCCTGACCGTCGCTCGTGTCCTTATCACTGTCATCCTCCCCGGGCCGTCGCTGACGGCTGGCCGCCGGACCTCTCGCCCGTCGCGGACTGCGGGCTTGGCGCCGACCTCGCGCGGACCGCGTTGCTGAAGTGCATGACCAGCGGCTGACCCACCGGAGGTATCAGCTGCGGTCGATGGGGATGGCCGCTGACCTGCGCCGGACTGGAGCTGGTCGTGGCACCCACTCTGGGCAGCGCATCCCAGTGATCGGCCACCGCGGCAGCGACGACGATGCAGCCGGCGGCGAGCGCGTAGAGCAGGAGCCTGCGGCCTCTCGCAGGCCTGGCCGCGCGGGCCGGTTCGGGTTCGCGGGCCGGTTCGGGTTCGCGGGCCGACGTGGGCCCTGGGGCTGGTTCCCCGGCGCGGGTCGGCTCTACCGTTTGCGCCGGTCCCGAGGCCTGGGCCGGCTCGGGTGCGAGGGCCGGCTCGGGTGCAGGGGCGGGCTCGGGTGCAGGGGCGGGCTCAGCCGCGAGGGCCTGGTCAGGCTCCCTGATCGGGTCTGGCTTGCTGATCGGCTCAGGCGGGCGGGCCGGTTCCGGCTCCAGCGCATTGTCAGCGTCGTCGTCCAGACGCAGGATTGTCACGCGGTGGCCGCGCTGGCGTTCGGCCTCGGCCAGGCTACGAGCGATCGGCTCGCTGACGGTCGTCAGCGACGTACCGTTGTCGTATAGAACCGCCCACATCAGGCCCGTCCCCTCCATCGCTGCGCACGTTATAGCCTTTCCGGTGCTCACGAAGGGCATTCGCCACGAAAACCGCCGAAATCACCATGCTATAAGCCAATCGGTCGATTCCGGCGGTTACTCGCTGTAGACAATCTGTGTTGGCAGCAGTCCGGCCCGCAGCCGACTCCGGGGCGCGCGAGCCTCCCTTACGGCGGATCTCAGGGTCTCAGCGATGTCTCCTGATGGGCAGCCCTGCGCGATACCGATCCGGAGTTCGAGGTGCCGGCCGTCACCGGGTGGTGCGGCCCGGGGTCGCCGGGACCGGCGGGTTGTGCAGTCGACCGCCCCCGGGAATGCCGGGGCCCCTACCCGGGCCCCGGGCGGGCGGGCCGTGGCTGTGCAGGACCTTGGTCTTCGCCGGGTGCTATCACCCCGCCGGGGCGGCGGGGTGATAGCGAGGATTTCTTGTCAGCTGTCCTTGGCGTTTACTAGGGGGGAGGGTCCGGACGCGGAGTCCTGGGCCTGGCTGGCCGCGGCCGGGATCTGGTCGCGGGCCTGGAAGTACTCGGTGCCTTCGATGCTGATGCGGGGAAGGATCCGGCCGAGCCAGCGGGGCAGGTACCAGGTGTGCTTGCCGAGCATGACCATCCGGGCGGGCACGAGCAGGCAGCGGACGACGGTGGCGTCAAGGATGACCGCGACGGCAAGGCCGATGCCGAACTGCTTGACGGTCGGGTCGCCGTTGAGCACGAAGCCGCCGAACACGAACACCATGATGGAGGCGGCGGCGGTGATCACGACGGCGCTGGTGACCAGCCCGGAGATGACCGAGCGGGTGTAGTCCTGGCCCTCGTCGACGTGTTCTTTGATCTGGCTGACCAGGAACACCTCATAGTCCATCGACAGCCCGAACAAGACCGCGAACATGAACAGCGGCACGTAGGACACGACCGGCACCGCGCCGTCCAGGCCGATCAGGCCGTGCAGCCAGCCCCACTGGAACATGGCGGTCAGCACGCCGTAGGCGGCGCCGATGGACAGCAGGTTCATCACCGCGGCCTGGACCGGAACCACCACGCTGCGGAATGCGAGCAGCAGCAGCACGAAGCTGAGCGCGATCACGACCAGGATCTGCAGCAGGAGCTTGCTGGCGATGACCGAGGCCAGGTCCGCGTATCCGGCGGTGGTGCCGCCGACGTAGGCGGTCATGTTGGTGCCCTTGTCGGCGGCCGGTATCACGCTCGAGCGCAGCGTGCTGACCAGGTCGGCGGTGGCCTGGTCGGCCGGGCCGGTGGTGGCGACCGCGTTGAAGTAGGCGGTGGTCCCGGCCTTGTCAATCTGGGCCGGGGTGACCGCCGCGACCCCGTGGGTGGCCGAGACGTCTTTTTGCAGTGTCTGCAGCCGCGGGTCGGTGGCACGCGGGTCGCTGCCGGCCGAACTGGTCGACCCGGACGAACTGCCCGGGCTGCTACTGGTGGAGGGTTGTGCAGGCGAGCCCAGCGAGACCGCGATGATCAGCGGCCCGTTCAGCCCAGGCCCGAAGTTCTGCGCGATCAGGTCATACGCCCGGCGTTCGGTGGTCGAGGTGGACAGCGCGGCGACGTCCTTTTGCCCCAGGTTCAGCGACAGCAGCGGGACCGCCAGCGGAATCAAGATGGCCAGGGCCGCGACCATCGCGAGCACCGGGTGCCGGGCGACGCCTTCGGCCCACCGGGCCCACAGGCCCTTGTGCGGATGCGCTGGGTCACGGCGGTCGGGGTGGCGGCCGCGGACCCGCAGCGAGTTGATGTGCGGGCCGGTGATCGCCAGCATGGCGGGCAGCAGGGTCAGCGCGGCCAGGACCGCGACGATGACCGCGATCGCGGCCATCAGGCCCATGGTGGTCACCAGCGGGATGTCGGCCACCGCCAGCGACACCAGCGCGATGGTTACCGTGCTGCCGGCGAATACCACCGCGCCGCCGGAGGTGGCCACCGCCCGGGCGATCGACTCGCGCAGGTCCAGGCCGTCGCCCAGGCCGCGGAAGTGCCGGGTCACGATGAACAGCGCGTAGTCGATCCCGACGCCGAGGCCGATCATGGTGGCTAGCGTCGGTGCCACCGTCGACACGGTGATCGCGTGGCCGAGGATGGTGATGATCGACAGCGTCGAGGCCAGGGCCAGGATCGCGGTCAGGATCGGCAGCAGCATGGCAATCACCGTGCCGAACGTGAGCGTGAGGATCACCATCGCGGCGATGATCCCGATCAGCTCGCTGGTCTCGGTGGACGGCGTGGATACCTTCGCCCCGAGCTGGCCGCCGGTTTCTACCTGGATTCCGGCCGCCTGGGTCGGCTTGACCGCGGCGTTGATGATGGCCTGGGCATCATCCTTGGACAGCTGCCCCGGATTGACCGACAAGGTCACCGACAAGTACCCGGTGGCCTGATCTTTGCTCAGCGCGGAGGCGCCCTGCGAGGTGAGCGGGTTGACCACCGAGGCCACGTCCGGCGCCTTGGCCACCTCGGCTGCTGCCTGGTTGACCGCGCTGGCGTACTTGGAGTCGGTCAGTTTGCCGTTGCTGACGTGCAGCACGATCGGGCTGGTCCCGTTGGCCTGATCAGGGAACGACTTGCTGAGCGCGTCGGTGGCGTGCTGGCTGCCGGTTCCCGGCAGCGTCAGGTTGTCGTTGGTGTTATCACCGAGGCGGTGGGACACCCCGACCAGCGCGACCGCCACCACCAGCCATACGGTAAGGATCCAGAAGCGGTGCCGGGCGCAAAACCGCGCCAGCCCGTAAAGTGCACCTGTCATGACCGGCTCTTTCCTGTGCGGTGGATGAGGCGTTGCTGCCGCTGGCGGCCAAGGGCCGTGACCCGCGAGCTCGCGGGCCGGCCCAGATGGCAGGCGGGCGCGACGTGTGGGCGGGATTGCGGAGATCGGGTGTTAGCGGGCATGGTCGTGCTCCAGACGGGATAGAGAGATAGATGGCGGCGGGTGAACTGCGCCACGGCCCAGGCCGGTCCTGACCTGTTCAGCGGCCGGTGCCGGTCACCGGATAGTCCCGGGGACCGGCGAGGATGCCGGCCCGCATCCGCCGGCCTGGACCGCTTCTTCGGCGCTGCAGGCCGGCAGGATCCGCAGGTAGCCCGGGCCGGGCAAGAACGCCAGGAAACGCTCCACCGCCTCCTGGCTGGCCGCCTGCACCACCAGCAGCAGCAGATGCTCCCCGTCGATGAGCGCCTCGGCCTCGATGGTGACGCCGTAACGGGCCGCGGCCGCGGCCGAGACCCGGGACAGCAGCAGCGGTCCGCTGCCGGGGGAAGCGGGGCACCGGTCGGGCGGGTGACGGTGCTGGACGACGAACAGAGCGATGGGAGTCTCCTCAGTTAGGCCGACGGGGAGGACCGGCCGGCGCTGGTGTGCGGACAGGCATCAGCCTGCTCACCCTGGCCGCGCAAGTACACGGACAAAGGCGGACAAGCGACCCGGACAAACACCCAGCGGGGCATCGCGAAGGACACCGCGAACGATCAGCTGAGGCCCGCCCACTACCAGGAGGCGGAGCCGGCGGGCACGGCGAAGTGCAAGACGGGCCGGGCCGGGGCGCTGCCCTAGGACAGCGCGCCTACCTGCGGCGTTACCGTATCTGGCCGCGCGAGTTTTCGCTGGGCGGAGTGTCCGCGATTGCCCGGCGGAGCCGGTCGGCGTCGTTGTCCGCCCCGAGGCGTTCGAGGATGGCCAGCGCCTGGGCGAACTTCGCGTGAGCGGTGCCGTGGTCTTGTTGCTCGCGGTCGAGCAGACCGTAGGCGTGCAGCAGCCGGGCCTGGCCGTAGGGGAAGGCCACAGCCCGGGCGCGGTCCAGCCCCTCCTGGTAGGCGGCCCGGGCCAGGTCATGGCGGCCCTCGCGGGCCAGGACCATGCCGTGCACCTCCAGCGCGCGGATCCCCTGCATCCAGGTTCCCATCCGGCGCGCATGGCCGACGGCGAGCCCGGAATAGGCCCGGGCGCGGTCCAGCTCCCCCAGCTCCAGGTGGGCCTGCGCCAGCACCGACAAGAACTCGACGGGGGTGTCCCAGGTCAGGTCTTCGGCGGCCGGGACCGGAGGGTCGGTGGTCACCGGGTGCAGGCGGTTGGCCGCGTCCTGGGGGCGGCCGTCCAGCAGATCCAGACTGGCCAGGTGAGCCAGCGCCACCCGCTCGTCATGGATCCGCAGGGGCCGGGTGGCCTGCAGGGAGGCTTCCAGGTACGCCCGGGCCTCCTGCCATGCGCCGTGCCAGATCATGACCGCGCCCAGCACCCCGGCAACACGCACGGTCATGGGCGAGGAACTGGCGGCGAAGAGCTCGAGGGCCCGGCCGACCAGGTCGCGGCCCCGGTCCCAGTCTCCGCGCACGTAGCAGACCCCGGCGAGAAATACGGTGTGCACCGCAGTGAGAACCTGATCGCCGGCCCGCTCGGCCGCGGCGAGCAGCCGCTCGCTCAGCGCGGCGCAGCGGTCCGCCTCGCCCATGGCCAGGTAGACGGCGCTGAGCAGGGCCGCGGCTTCGGCGGCCCCCAAGTCACCGGCGGCCGGATCCGCGGGCAGGGCCGCCGCCAGCAGCGCCGTGCCCTCCGCCACCCGGCCCAGGCCGATCAGCCCGGCGCCCTCGACCCGAGCGCCGATGGCCTGCATCTGGCTATCGCCGGCCGCGCGCCCGGCTTGGGCCAGCGACCGGCCCAGGGTCACCATCTTGGCGTACCTGCCCTGCGCGTACAGCAGCAGCAGCAGCCCTCCCCACCAGGTCAAGGCGCCTGGCGAGCCCGCGCCGGGGGCCAGGGCCAGGTCTCCCTCGGCCATGACGTTCAGCTCGCCGAGGGCGTCGTAGCTGGTGCCGCGGCGGTAGTGCGCGTAGGCCAGCCGGCCGGTCACCCGCGCCACGCCCTCGCTGTCGTCGGCCGCCCGGTACCCCGCCAGCGCGTCCTCCAGCGCGATGATCGCTGCGTCGTAGCGTCCGGCACGACGCCAGGCCACCCCCTGTTTCTCGGTCACCGGCACCACCTCGGCGGGCCGGCCGGCCAGCTCGAGCCGGGCGGCGGCCGCGGCGTAGAACTCCGCGGCGGCGGCGTAGGCCACCCGTCGCTGGGCCTGATCACCGGCCAGCTCCAGGTAGCCGGCCGCCGTGCCGTCCTCGCCGCTTTGCGAGAAGTGGAACGCCAGCGATTCGGCCAAAGCGCCCGGCTGGTGCTCCAGCGCCTGGCCGATGCGGCGGTGCAGCCGCCGCCGCCGCGCCGCCGACAGGCCGTTCTCGATCGTTTCCCGGATCAGGTCGTGGGTGAACCGGTACCCGTCCGGCCCGTCCTCGGCCAGCAGCCGGGCCTCCAGCGCTGCCTCCACCGCCTCCAGCACCTGCTCGTCGTCACTGTCAGTGACCTGGGCCAGCAGCGTGTGCGGCACGACCCGGCCCGCCACCGCGGCTACCGACAGCAGCTCCTTGGCCGGACCGGGCAGGGCGGCCACCCGCTGGCCGATGACCTGTGCCACCGTCCACGGCACCGCCAGGGGCGCCCCGTCCTGGCCGCCGTCACCTACCTGCTCGGCGTAGCTGACCAGGAAGAACGGCACCCCTCCGGCGCGCCGCACGATCGCCTGCAGCACCGCCGGCGTCTGCTCCCCCGCCGGGGCTAGCTGCCGCAGTAGCCGCCCGGCGTCGGCATCGGTCAGCGGCTCAAGCGGCAGCACCCGCACCAGCGATGCCCGGGCCAGGTCGGCCGCGAACTCATCCAGCCGGGCCGGGGTCTCTGAGTCACGGTAGGCGCCGATGACCCGCAGCGGCGGCGACCCGGCCGCCGCCAGCAGCGCCGCCAGCAGGTCGACCGCGTCCGGGCCGGCCCAGTGCAGGTCGTCCAGGACCAGCAGGGTGCCGGCCGGGCCGGCCATCGCGCGCAGCAACCGGCCGGCCGAGGAGACCAGCAGCCGCCGCTGCTGCTCCGGCTGGAACCCCGCGGACCCTCCGCCCTCGCCAAGGCCAGGGCCGCCCGGCGGGGCGAGCTCGGGCAGCAGCAGATCTACCCGGCCGGCTTGCCGCAGCGCCTCGGCACGCCGGCCGGCCGGCAGCCGCGCCAGCGCATCGTCCAGCGCGCCCGACAGCGGAGCGTAGGCATCATGGGCCCGCCGCAGGCAGCCACCCCGGGCGACGCCCCACCCGCCGCCCGCGGCCCGCGAGGCGGCCTCCTCCAGCAGCCGGGTCTTGCCCATACCAGGCTCGCCCGCTAGCAGCAGCACCGGCGGCCCGGTCCCGGCGAGGAGCTGACGGATCTGCGCCATCTCGGCGTCCCGGCCGGCTAGCAAACGGGCGGGCAGCTCCCGGCCGCCCTGGCGGCGTTCCCGCGCGGCTCGCAGCGCCGCCCGGTCCTGGTCCGCCAGGCCGAGCACCTCGGCTAGCCGATCAGCAGCGGCGGCAGGTAGCTCCCGCTGATCTTGCTCCAGCTTGCCAATGTAGTTGCCGCTGTACCCGGCCCGTTCGGCCAGTTCTTCCTGCGTCAGGCCCGCCAGCAGCCGATAGCGCTGCAGCAACTGCCCGCAGGTCGGCGGCGCGTCCTGGATCTGCCGCCCGCGCCCGGCCCGGCCTGCACCCATGTCCGGCCCGCCCCTTCACCGGGAAACCGCCCCGGCCCCGACCATGCTAACGCCGCCCCACCCGGCGCGGCTATACGCGCGGCGGCGCCCGGCCGGCATCTTGTCCGGGTCCCTTGTCCAGGTTTGTCCGTGGACCCCCGCCGGGAGGGCGACCAGGCTGACACCCGTCCGCACTCCCGGTCCGGCCACAGAAAGCCAGAACACGGCCATGACACCTCGCCAAGGAGAACACCGATGACAGACCACCAGGCCTCACCAGCCCACGCCGGTCTCCCCGCCCCCCCGGCGGCCGCGGCCCGCCCGCACGAGGCGGCAGGCCACCCCGTGACCGGCCGCCGGCCCGCTGACCTCCCGCTGGCGGCGGCGCGGAAGAAGACCGCCCTGTATGCCCCGGTGCTGCTCGGCGCGGCCGCCGCCGCAGTGCTGGCTCTGGCCGGGCCGGCCATGGCCAGCCCGGTCACCGGTCAGGCCGCGACCGGCACCGTGTCCATCGCTTCGATCTTCGGAAACGGCGATATCGTCACCGGCGTGCGGGGCACGACGAACGGAAACGTCATCGTGACGGGCTCGCACGCTAAGGCAGACGGCACCAACAACACGTTGCCGTTCCTGTACCAGGGCCCGCTCACGAGCCGCGGGGAGGACTCAGGCTTCCACACGCTGACCCCGCCGTTCGAGAACTTCGAGACGGGGACGTTCTACGGTCCTGACACCAGCACCTATAACCCGGACACCATCCCGGCCGGCCAGGTCCGCGCCGTCGGAAGCTACCGGAACGGTGACGGTGTCCTCAACCACGGCATGATCTACCTCGGGCCGGTCAGCGGCGGTGGCACCTGGACCCCCATCGACGTGCCTGCCGATGGCAGCAACACGGTCCGCGGTGTGCGGGCCTGCCCGGCCGGCCAGCCTGGCTGCAAAGTGATGGACACCATCGCGCACAGCACCATGGGCAACCTCGTGGTAGGCAACTACGACCTCAATCTCGGCAACGGGGTGTCCGGCAACGCATTCATCTACAACATGACCACCCGGCAGTGGACGCTGCTTCAGCTCGGCGGAAGCCTGGCGAGCGGGACCACGCTGTACGGCATCTGGCAGAACGGCGGCCCCGGCAGCCCGAATTACACCCTGGCCGGCGGATCCTCGGCGTACTCGCCTGGCGGAGTGACGCGGGCCTTCTTGATGAACTACAACGAACGCACCGGCCACTTCGGGCTGCCGAGGTTCTACAGCTACGGCAACGCCCCGACGCCGCTCACCCACTTCGACGGGATCACCGCCGTACCGGGCGGGTTCAACCTCGCGACCATCAGCACGGCTCAGCAATCGTCCATGGCGTTCATCCCGGCCACCGGCCGCAACTGGCCCTTGTTCGGCAGGGCGACCTGGTATCCCATCAATGTCGCGCGCAGCAACCTGTGCACAGCGCCACCGGCAGCGGGCTGCAGCATGGTAACCGCGAACACCGTGTACCAGAACCAGGTGATGGGACTCTACGTGCAGAAGCAGAACTCCGGCTCCAGCTCCGTTCCCGGCACCTACCTCGCTACCGTCTCCACGCCGTGACGGCGACCGGGTCTGGTAGTCCACGCCACCAGGCCACCTGAAGACAGCCGGTGCCACAGTTCGCCAACCGGCAGCGAGATCCCCGCGGCGGTGACATCCAGATCCGTCATGGCCGCGGGGTGGCGCCGGTCCCGGTGACCAACGACCCGCTCGCGCCGCCGGGACCCGCAGCGCGAGCCGGTGCCGGCGCTGTTCTCGCCGGTGATGAGACACATGACACCTAAATGACCACGCAGGAGCCGTGACCCGAGCGGCATCACGCGAGAAGGTGTCTTTGAAGACAAGCCACCGCCCGGAGGGGAGCCTGAGCGATGACTACGCCGCGAGCTGACGACTGGAGAAGCCGTGGTGGTTATTTCTCATGGCAGTCGGCGCGGGGGGACGCCTCGCCGGTGGAGATCTTCCACGTGGAGATGGGCGATCCCCGCGCCCCGGTACTGCTGCTCATCCACGGCTGGCCCACCAGTAGCATCGACTGGTTCGAGGTCGCCGGCCAGCTGAGCGGGAGATTCCGGGTCTGCGCGCTGGACTTCCCGGGCTACGGATTCTCGGACAAGCCGCAGGGGTGGGGCTACAGCCTCGCCCGGGATGAGGAGCTCATCGAGTTCTACCTCTCGGAGGTCATCGGCGCCGAGGCGGCTGTGGTCGTCGCGCACGATCGCGGTGACAGCGTGGCGCTGTTGCATGCGGCCCGGTGCGCTGAAGGCCGATCGGCGACGCGACTGGAGCACCTGGTCTTGTCGAACGGCAACATCTTCCTGCCGCTGTCGAACCTGACCCAAGCGCAGCGACAGGCACTCGACGCACGATCGTGGTCCCAGATCTCGGCCGCGGTGACTCCCGCCGTCCTGGCCGGGGCCATGGGCGCCACCACGTTCACCCCGCCCCGCGGGCCCGGTGATCCCGAGGTCGAGGCCCTGACGGCCACGTTCGCCTACGACGATGGCATCAAGGTTCTGCACGAAGGGATCCAGTACCTGGTCGAGCGGTCCAAGGACGAGCAGACGTGGCTGACGGCGCTGGCCAAGGCTCCGTTCCCGGTGACAATGATCTGGGGCCTGTACGACACGGTGTCGCCGCCCCGGGTAGCGAGCTACGTGTGGAACCAGTACCTGATGTTCAAGCCCGGCGGCAACCGTCTGTACTTTATCCCGGACGCGAATCACTACCTGCAGGTTGACCGGCCGGACGCGTTCGTGAAAGTCCTCCTGCACGCGTTCGAGCCCCGTGACGGCCAAGGACCCGGCGCCCTCGAGGCGGGACTGGGCGCTCCCCTGTTGGTCGATACCTCTCGCGAACGGCTGCCGACCGCTGCAGATGTACTCCGCGCCTAGGCTCTCCCTCATATGAGCTGAGGACCTAACGCCAGGAGCCGCCGGCCTGGCCGGAGCCGACCCAGTGATTCACCCGGCTTCGAGCGGGCCGGGGAGCCAGCGGCGTCGATCGACCTATCAGGGACAGCGGCGACGAGGTCGCGGGCTCGGCCTGCGCGATGAAGATCAACCGGACAGAGCTGGCCGCCCTGGCGCTCGCAACGCCGATTACACGCGCAGGTCTGGGCTGGGTGGTTGGATGAGGCATGTGCCCAGTTCACAGCGTTATGTATGGCATCGACCGGGTTCCCGGGGACCTGCTCGGGTGTCGCGCAAACGCGGTTGCAGTCGCGTGTGAGTTGGCCGTCGGTGACCGTGGCCGGGTAGCGGCGCGGTGGGCACCTGGCCGGCTAGGACCGCCGGTGCCGGCTGAGGGGTTGGGTACCTGCGGGGGTTGCTGGCCGGGGTGGCCAGTTGCAGACTTGCGGGGTGAGCCCTGATCAGAGGCGGGCGGCTAGCGCGGGTCCGCCGGATGAGGCGGTCATCCGGACTCCGGACCGCCGGTTGCGGGTGTTCGCGAGTTCCACGCTGGGCGAGCTGGCCGAGGAGCGGCGGGCGGTTTCGCGTGCCGTTTCGGCGCTGCGGCCTACTCCGGTGATGTTCGAGGTTGGGGCCCGGCCGTACCCGGCGAGCAGGTCTCAGGCCTGGAGGAGGAGTTTCAGCTATCGGGCGGGCTGCCGCGGCTGCTGTACGTCAGGCCTTCTCTGCTGGCTCCGGGCTCATCCAGCGCGACGCGGTCGCCATCGCCCGGGACCACCGCGGCACGCCGCCGCCCTGAGCCGCTGCGCATAACAGCGCGAAGACTGCGGCTTGGAGCCACGTGCGGAAGCGAACCGGTGCGCCCTGCATTGGAGCTCAAGGCGGCCAGCTGCTGACCAATACAGATGAGCCCGTTCGGCGCGTCCCCCGTGACCAGGTAGTCGATGCGGAATCAGGCGGTTATCGTGTCGCGTGCCCGCAGGTGCTGTAGCGGACTGTGACCAGCGACCATCGGGTTCTTGCCGTAGTTCAGGGTTGCTCGGTCGCCAGCCTGACTCCGAGCGCGATAAGGACGGCGCCGGTCACCGCGTCCAGGGCGCGGCGTACCGGTGAGCGGCGGAGCAGGTCACCCATCTGGGCGAGGGCCACCGCGTAGCAGGCCAGCCAGAGGAAGGTCATCGCGCAGAACACCAGCCCGAGTAGCGCCAGGACGGCGAAGCCGGCGCCGAATTGCGGGAGCAGGCTGGTGAAGAACACGGCCATCTTCGGGTTGCCGAGGTCGCTGAGCAGGCCGCGGCGGTAGCAGGCCAGGGCACCCCGCCGGGCCGGCCCGGCGCCGGCCGCGGGCGGGTCCGCCTGCCGCCTGGTCGCGGACCAGATCGCGTGGAGCCCGAGGTACAGCAGGTAGGCGGCGCCGAGGTACGTCAGCGTCAGGAAGGCCGGCCTGCAGGCCACCAGCACGGCCGAGATGCCCGCGCTGGCGGTGAGGGTCCACACGGCCTGGCCGCAGGACACGCCGAGCGCCGTGAACACGCCCCCGCGCCGCCCGCCGCCGGCCGTGCTGCTGACCGTGACCGCTGTGTCCGGTCCGGGCGTCACGATGACCAGGGCTGACACGCCGAGGAAGGCAACGAGCGAAGCGGTCACCCAGCCAATCTAGGCCCAAAGCGACACGACCTGCACCCGGATATACCGCCGCGCCCCGCTGCCAGCTTGGCATGACAGCCCCGCTCTCAATGCCCGGAGCGCTCACCCGCCGTGCATCACGATCCGCCTGACAGGGAGTCACCCGGCATCTTGCCACGGAACGCAAAGGCCGATACGAATCGTAACGAGATACCAGGACCCGGAACAGAGGATGACCCCGACTGACCTTCAGCTGTTGCGCCCTCCCTGCCGAATATTTACATCACCATGAGGATCAGCCGGATAGGTTGCGACGCTCCGATTTGCTAGTTACTAATAGATTCATGAGTTTGTAGACTTATAGGCATGTCTCTTGTATATTGGCTACATGGCCATTAAAGGTAGGCGTTCGACTCCTGAAGAGCGGCTCCGTGCCGTCCAGCTTCTCAAGGAGGGAAATGAGGCGGGGCTGGTCGCGAGAATGTTCGGTGTCTCGCGGGCAATAGTATTCCGGTGGCAGCAGAAATATGACGAGGGCGGTCCGGCCGCCCTGGAGACGAAGAAGACCCCGGGACCCGCCTCGCGGCTGAGCCCGACGCAGGTGTCGCAGCTCTACGCGATCATTACCGGATGCGATCCGCGGCAGCTGCAATTCGATTTCGGGCTGTGGACCCGTAAGATCATCCGGGATCTGATCCGGAAGCAATTCGGGGTCAAATTCTCAGAGGTCCAGGTCGGCCGGCTGCTCAAGAAGATGGGCCTGTCAGCGCAACGCCCGCTGTACCGCGCCTATCAGCAGGACCCGGAACGCGTGGCCGAGTGGAAGAAAGCCGTCTACCCGAAGATCCGCAGGCTCGCTGCCGAGGAGGGTGCCAGCATCTTCTTCGAGGATGAGGCCAGCGTGCGGACCGACCACCATGCCGGGACCACGTGGGGTCCGGTGGGCCAGACCCCGGTCGTCGTGAAAACCGGCGAACGGAAGTCGGTAAGCATGGTGTCGGCGATATCGCCACGGGGAGAACTTCGTTTCCGGGTGCAGGAGGAGCGCATGAACGCGGCCCGTTTCATTGACTTCCTGAAGGCGCTGCTGGACAGCGTTCCGGGCAAGATATTCCTCATCGTGGACGGTCACCCGGTGCACAAGGCGAAGAAGGTCAGGGAGTTCGCGGAGAACAAAACGGGCGGGCGCCTGAAGATATTCTTCCTGCCGCCTTATTCGCCGGACCTGAATCCGGACGAATGGGTCTGGAATAACGTGAAGAACGACCGGATCGGCCGTGAGGTCATCATGAGCAAGGACGACCTCAAGTCGAAGGCAATCGGAGCGCTTCGGCGGCTGCAGAAACTCCCGGACATTGTCCGCGGATTCTTCCGCGACCCGAAACTTGCTTACATTCTGGACTGACACCCGGAAACGCGAACCACAAGTCTACAAACTTACATTTGTGTTAGTAACTGCGGGCGCCGGGCAGGAGGTGGAGTGCGCCCCGGCCGATCCAGCTGGTGGTGAAGCCTTGCGGGGTGGAGTAGCTGAGCAGGAGATGCCGGTCACCGGGGTCGCTGGCGAGGGTGACGCCGCCCACCCTGCCCTCGCCGCTGTGGTGGGTTGCCGCACGGTACTCCACGCCGAGAATCCGGTGGCTGGCGGCCGAGACGCGATCGACCTCCAGCTGCGACCAGGTGCCGCCGGCGCCTGGCGT
>Ga0081540_1000105_pt1 | contig 89863 bp, 88 predicted proteins | sample TabmetS2T1R1_FD_71024 | JGI IMG/M metagenome (GOLD analysis project Ga0081540, IMG submission 71024) | Tabebuia heterophylla rhizosphere microbial communities from the University of Puerto Rico - S2T1R1 | ecosystem: Host-associated > Plants > Roots > Rhizosphere ...
GGTGGGGGCGAATTTCGGGGGTGCGGGCGGGGTGGGGGGGGCGCCCCGCCTGGACAATGTAGCCGCTCAGCGGCTCGGCGGCGTCGAGCGCGCGCCGCGCAGCCGGTGGAAACAGATCCGGCGAGCGGTGCCACGTGTCCGCATAGACCGCGCGCGCCTCCATCAGCACCAGGACGCCGTGCGCCTCTTCGGTGTCATCGCGGTCCGGCAGCGTCACCGGCACGATCGTGACACCGGCATCGGCGAGGCGCGCCAGCGCCTGCGCGATCGCGGCGGCGATCAGCGGATCGGCATCGGCGAGACGCGCACGGTCGACGCCGAGCCGCAAATCACGCGCCGGCGGTACGTCCTCCAGCGCGAACAGGACGCCTGCCGCGCGCGAGAGCACGTCGCTGTCGCGCGTCATCAGGCCGACGGTGTCGAATTGCGGCGCCAGCGGCCAGACGCCGTCGAGCGGCACGCGGCCGTGACTCGGCTTGAAGCCATAGAGGCCGCAGCAGGCGGCGGGGATGCGCACGCTGCCGCCGGTGTCGGTGCCGAGCCCGATATCGGCGAGCCCGGCCGCGACCGCGGCGGCCGAGCCGCCGGAGGAGCCGCCGACCACGTGGCCGGGCAGCACCGGATTCTTCACCTCGGGCGTGGTGACGCCGAGTCCGCCGGCGTCGGTGCGCGTGACGCCGACGACGCGCGCGCCGGCCTGTTTCAGGCGGCGCACCGCGGCGGCGTCGGTTTGCGCAACGCGGGAGGCGAACAGCGGCAGCCCAGCGGTGAACGGCTGGCCCGCAACGGCGATGTTGTCCTTCACCGCCACGGTCAGGCCGGCGAGCGGCCCGGCAACGGAGGTGTCGTCTCCACAAAAGGAGAGGAAGGCGTTGCAACGATCCGCCCCGGCCGGCGACCTCGTCACGTCACGCCTTCCGTCCATCATGTCACCGCTTGTCGCGCGCGCGGTCCATCAGCGATTTTTCCTGGCCGCCGTCGATCTCGATCATGGTGCCGTTGACCATGTGCATCAGCGGCGACGCCAGCATGACGACCAGATTGGCGACTTCGTCGACCTCGGCGATGCGACCCATCGGGATCGACGACGGCGCGAGCTTGTCGGCCTCCTCGTAGGACAGCTTCATGTCGCGCGACATCGCCTTGACGAGGCCGGCCCAGCGCTCGGTGCGCACCGGGCCCGGATTGACCGCGCAGAAGCTGATGTTGTGCTTGCCGTACTGGCCGGCGAGCGAGAGCGTGAGGTTCTGCCCGGCGGCGTTGGCCGCGCCCGGCGCGATCTCCCAGTAGGACGGTTTGACGCCATCATTGCCGATCAGGTTCACGACGCGACCGCCGCCCTGCTTGACCATGATCGGCAGCACGTAGCGCAGGCAGCGCACATAGCCCATGAACTTGAGTTGCATCGCCTGTGCCCAGTCTGCTTCGGACAGGTGCTCGATCACGCCGCCCGGCGCGGAGCCGGCATTGTTGACCATGATGTCGACGCGGCCGAGCGCCTTGGCGCCCTGAACGACGAAATTCTTCGCGTCCTCGTCCTTAGTGAGGTCGGCCGTGAACGCATGGATCTTGCGGCCGGTCGCCTTGGCGATCTCCGCGGCACTCGCCTCGAGCGGCTCCTTGCGCCGCGCGCAGATCGCGATGTCGACACCTTCCTTGGCGAGCGCCAGTGCAATCCCCTTGCCGATACCCTCGCTGCCGCCGGTGACGAGCGCGGTCTTGCCGGTGAGCTTCAGATCCATGGTGTTCTCCTCTGGTCCTGCAAACAGTCAACCCGCCGCGATCACGCCGGCGGCCGATGCGACATCCACGTCCCGGATTCCGCCGCCGCGAACAGATCGGCACAGGCGGCGTTGAACACCGCCGGCTCCTCGCTGGTGATGGTATGGCCCGAGCGCGGCACGACGAGCAGCCCGCACGACGGCACCGTCCGCTTGAGGAACAAACTTCCCTCGAGGCAGGGAAAATCCTCGTCGCCGACCACCACGAGCAGCGGCACGGCGAGCTTCTTCAGATCGGCCTCCATCTCCCACAGGGTCGGCCGCTTGAGCTGGATGTTCAGCATGGTGAGCGCGTGGCCCTCGGCCGAGTGCTCGGCCAGCATGCGGGCGAACTCGGCCCAGCCACGCGGGTCCTTGTTCTTGTGGGTCTGGCGCATCGGCGCGTCGGCGTATTTCGCGGCCGCGGCAGCGATGCCTTCCTCCCGAAACATCTTGCCGGTCTCGGCGGCAAGCGCCTTCATGCCGGCCGCCTGCGCCGGATCGGGCAGCGAACCCCAGCCGCAGCCCGCCGCCGTGATGGACAGGCACCGCTGCGGATGATGGATGCCGACATGCAGCGCCGTGTAGGCGCCCATCGAGTGACCGACGACATGCGCGCGATCGATGCGAAGCACGTCCATCAGCGCGACGACGTCGTCACGCACCAGGTCCTGGCTGTAGCGGGCCGGATCGCTCGGCACGTCGGATGGCGGGTAGCCGCGCTGGCTGTAGGTGATGCAGCGATGCGAACGCCCGAAATAGCGGAGCTGCGGCTCCCAGGTGCGGTAGTCGGCGGCGTATTCGTGCACGAACACCACGGGCGTGCCGGTGCCGACCTCCTCATAATAGAGACTGGTCCCGTCCGCTGTGGTGACACGCGGCATCGCAATCTCCTTCCCCGCCGCCCGGCAGTGCGGCAGATCATTTGTGTACAAACAAATGCTAGTCAGTTCCGCACGGGCGCGCAAGCAGATCCGGCGGGTCCAGGGAGGCCGAAGCCGGGCGCACCGGACCAGAATACGCCAGCGTTGCCGCTGCGTCCGGCTCCGGCTACGGAAATCGCCACGCCCCCTAGCTCAGCTTGATAGAATCGCGGCCAGCTTGAATGCAGGACAAGCCGTGAGGTGAAACGCGTGAAAGTCGCCGTCCTGACCGACGTCCACGCGAACCTGCCGGCCTTGCGAGCGGTTCTCGGCGAGCTTCGGCGAGAGGGGTTCGATCTCCTCGTTCACCTGGGCGATGCGATCGCCATCGGTCCGTTTCCCGCCGAGTGCCTGGATGTCCTGCTCAACGTCGCCAATATTCGCTTCGTCATGGGCAATCACGACGAATATTTCGTGCATGGCCTGCCGCAACCGCAGCCGTCCTGGATGAGCGACGGAGAGGTCGAGCACCAGCATTGGACGCATCGCCAGATCGATCCGACGCTGCGTCGCACGCTCGCGCAATGGCCATATCGTCTCCATGACGACTATGGCGGCGTTCCGACGACGTTCGTGCATTATCCGCTCGACGCCTCCGGCCGCAAGTTCGCACCCTTCATGAAGAATCCGACCGCTGCCGAGTTGGACAGAGCCTTCGCGCTGTTCGCTCCCGAAGGCTCCGCCCTCAACTTCTACGGCCACAATCATCAGTTCTCTGATCTTCACGGCGAAGCCCGGCACGTGAACCCCGGCTCGGTTGGTTGCGCTACGGAGCCCATCGCCCCCTACACCTTGGTGACGTACCAACACGGCAGCTATCGCCTCGAGCACCGCCGCGTCCCGTACGACGACGGCGAGTTGCGCAACGCATTCGAGGAGAGGCGCGTGCCGGACCGCGCGCTCATCTATCAGGCGTTTTTCGGCGGGCGATTTCCATGAGAAGGTGCGCACCGCGGCCGGGATGCGCAGGGTATGGACCACGGCCACCATGCCGATGCCGCCGCGTGGGCGACCGAGATTGATGATTTGCGGCAACGCCTGGGATAAGAACGCCACTCCCCAAGCGCAATCTCTCGAGTGGAATAGAGTCATGTCTGACAACACGTCGGACGAGCGGTAACGTAAGCGTCACTCGTGTGCCCTAACTGATCGATTGCAATCATCGGAGGCGGAGCATGGACAACAATAGCCTCGTCGAGCTGGGCTTATGCTCCGCGGCAATTATCGCAATTCTGATCCTGCTGCGCGTTTCCAACATCTTCCGCTACATCCCGAACAGCCAGGTCGGGATCGTCGAAAAGCTATGGACGACGAAGGGGTCGATCGAAGCGGGATTCATCGCGCTGCACGGCGAAGCGGGGTTCGAGCCCGAGGTGCTGCGTGGCGGTCTGCACGTGTTTTTCCCTTTCATGTATCGAATCCATCGATCGGATCTCGTCACGGTTGGGCAGGGCAAGATTGCGTATGTGTTTGCGCGCGACGGAGCGCCTCTCGGGGCGTCGCAGGTCCTCGGCGCCAATGACACCGAGGAGAAATCAGATTTCCAGGACGCGCGAAAATTTCTGCTCGGAGGCGGCCAGAAGGGCCCGCAACGAAAAATCCTCCGCGAAGGCACTTACGCGATCAACACCACGCAGTTTGCCATCATCACCGGCGAACGCGTTTACGGGCACGCTCTCAGCTCACAGGAACGCACGATTCTGGACAGCATGCAGCTGACGATCGCCGAACGGTGGGGCTTCACACCGGTCATCCTCGCGGCCGATCAGGATCTGGTCGGGATCGTCACGGTGCACGATGGTCCGTCGCTGCCTCCGGGAGAAATCATTGCACCGGAGGTCGGGACCGATCTGCAGATCGACGAAACATTTCACAACAACTTTCAGGAGCCTGAAAAATTTCTGAAGGCCGGCGGCCATCGCGGACGGCAGCTGCAGGTCATCGTCGAGGGGACCTGGTACATCAACAGGCTGTTTGCGACCGTCGAATCGGTGCTGAAGACGGTGATCCCGGTCGGAAATGTCGGAGTCGTCATCTTTTATACCGGACCAAGATCTTCAGACCTCTCCGGTGAGCAATACCGTCACGGCGAGCTCGTCCTGAACGGCAGTCGCGGCGTTTGGAAAGACCCGCTGTTGCCGGGGAAATACGCCTTCAACACCTATGCCGGAAAAATCGAGGTCATCCCCACGGTCAATTTCATTCTCAAGTGGGTGCGTGGCGAGGTTGGCGCGATGAGGCTCGACGAGAACCTGTCGGAGATCTCGCTCATCACCAAGGATGCATTCGAGCCGACCCTGCCGCTCTCCGTCGTGATGCACATCGACTACAAGAAAGCTCCGATGATCATCCAGCGCTTCGGCGACGTGAAGAAGCTCGTCGAGCAGACGCTCGATCCGATGGTCAGTGCCTTTTTCAAGAACATCGCGCAAAGGATGACGTTGATCGAGCTGCTGCAGAACAGAGCGTCCGTCCAGGATGAATCTGCGTCGGCGATGAAAGCCAAGTTTGCGGAATATTCGCTCGAGCTCCAGGAGGTGTTGATCGGTACGCCAAGGGCGGGCACGGGTGATCAGACGATCGAGAATATCCTGATCCAGTTGCGTTCGCGCCAGATCGCCCGCGAGCAGATCGAGACCTATCAGGAGCAGGAAAGGGCTGCGATCCAGGAGCGCACGCTCAATGAAGCCAAGGCCACGGCGGCCGCGCAGTCTGCGCTGACGCAGTCGCTGATCCAGGTCAAGATCAACGAAAACGAGGGCGCCGCTGCGCTTGCTCGTGCGCAAAAGGACGCGGAGACCCGAAAGGTGACCGCAGCCGCGGTCGGAGAGCAGTCACGCCTCGAAGGACAGGGCGACGCCGATCGGGTATTGGCGGTCGGCGCCGCCAACGCCCAGGCCACCAAGCTGTCCGTCGATGCTTATGGCGGCCCAGAATATCGCCTGGCGGAGCAGAATTTCGCGAGGTTCGCGGAAGCCCTGACCAAGATGAACCAGCCGTTGGTGCCGCAGTTCCTGATGTCCGGGGTGCAGGGCCAGGAGAGTGGCAGCGCCGGCCTGATCCCGACCGCAATGTTGAGCTCGCTGTTTGGCCGGATGATGCCGGATGCCTTGGAGAAACTGAAGGACGAAGCGCCGAAGCCGGCGCGCAGGTCCGACGGCCCTTAAGTCGACGCGATCTCGCGGGTTTGCTGGTTTGCGGCCCCTGGAGAAGTTGCCGCTGCGGCGGTGTTCGGCTATGAACGTGGCCACGCGCCCGTAGCTCAGCTGGATAGAGCGTTGCCCTCCGAAGGCAAAGGTCAGAGGTTCGAATCCCCTCGGGCGCGCCACTTCGGTACAAAACTGGGAACGCCAAAACCCGCCGTTTTTGCGCTTGAAGCGGCGACGAGCGTGCGCAGCAGTACGCTTTTCGACCCCATGATGCGAACTTCTTTCGCATCCACCTCGACGCGCTGGGCGAGCGCGCGCAGGTGGTCGCGGCGGTAGCCACCGCTCTCGGTTCGCATCCGCCTGCGGGCTTGCCTGGCGAATGTTTTGAGAGCGTACGGCGTGATGCTCGGCCCGAGCCGCTCGATCGCATCCTCGGCCCGCTCTGCGTCGGCGCGGGCCTGATCGCGGATCGCCTTGAGCTCGGCAATTCGGTCCTTCAGCATGGGGTCCGTGAGATCGGCGATGCCATTCTCGATCGCGTCGTAGAGCCGCTTGAGTTTGGCGTCCGCTTCGGACGCACGCTTGCGCAATTCGGCGATGTGCGCCGATCGGCGCTCCGCGCGCTGTTGGCGACGGCCGAGCACCGACGATAGGATCTGCTCGAGACGCTTCGCCTGCAAGAGGCGATGCTCGATGTGGTCGGCAACGAGCGTATCAAGCTTCTCCATGGGCACCGTGCGGCCCGGACAGCCCGTCTCGCCCTGGCGGGCTTTGGTCGAGCATGTGTAGTACCGGTAGCGTCCTCCCTTCCCGGTGCGCAGCGTCATCGCCTTGCCGCAGGCACTGCAGAAGCAGATGCCCGTGAGCAGCGTTGGGCCGCTCACGATGCGCGGCGCCGTCAGCGCCGGACTGCGGGACTTGAGGAGCGTTTGCACAGCCTCGAACTCGGCCGCCTCGATGATTGGCGACACCACCATCTCCACCACCTCGGCGTCTGGCTTGCGCTCGCGCGTCTTCCAGAACTTGGTGTTGAACCTGTGCCGGCCGACGTAAGTCGTGCGGGTCAATACGTTGTGGACGGCGCCGACGCCCCAGCGTCCGCCGTCGCGCGTGCGGATGCCAGCGGCGTTGAGGTGCTTGGTAATCGACTTGACGCCCATCGGTCCCGCGCTGCCGTCGCCCTCGCGCGCTAGGCGGAAGATCAGCCGCACGGTGTCGGCCTGAATGGGATCGATCTCTAAGGTCTTCTTGGTGCGGTGGCCGTGCTGCTCGGCGGCCTCGACGATGCGGTAGCCGATGGGCGGCAGGGCACCGTTCCAAAAGCCCTGGCGGGCGTTCTCCTTCATGGCGCGCAAGGTGTGCTTGGCGTTCTCCTTGGACTGGTACTCGTCGAACAGCGCCATGATCTGCCGGATCATGTTGCTCATGGGGTCGTCGCCGAGCTCCTGGGTGATCGAGACCAGGCGCACGCCGTTCTTGGCCAGGCGGCGCACGTAGAACTCGAGCTGGAACTGATCGCGGAAGAAACGGCTGAAGCTATGCACGACGATGACATCGAACGCCGACGGCTTCGTCGTCGCCGCGTCGATCATGCGTTGGAACTCGGGACGCCTGTCGTCGGTCGCAGACACGCCGGGCTCGACGTAGTCCGCCACGGTCTCCCAGCCTCGTGATGCACAGTATGCCTTCGCCTGCCGACGCTGGTCCGGGATGGAGAGGTCGTTGTCAGCCTGCCGGCCGGTCGAGACCCGCAGGTAGAGGCCAGCACGAACCGGCGTGGTCATGTTGGTGTTCCCCCCCGTCAATGGCGCGTCGAGAACAGCTCGTCGAACAGGTCTCCGAACCAGGCTTCGAACACCTCGATCTCGGCCTCGGTCACCGGCACCTCCTCCGGCCAATCGTCGGTCACGGTCCAGGTGGTCGGGTTGTCCTGCAGCGGTCGACGAGGAGAGCGACGTGCGCGCGGATGTGCATAGTCGTACACATCGAGTGGCTCGTCGCCCGCGCGGGCGTGGACTCTGGATCTGCGTGTGCGCGTCATGCACGAACTGTCGCACGGGACTTCCGCCAAAAGAATGGCCGATGTGCGCGCCATGCTACGCGCGACCTCGCTCGCCGGAAGCTGGCTTCGCAGGGCGAGTGACCGCTTTGTGGGACGAGGTGCGCGAATCTTTGATCGGTCAACGACTTGGACGAAGTGGCAGGCTGCCGCGCTTCTTCGCACCTCGCGTGAAGTACTTGATGTGCTTGCGTTCCTCAGCCGCCCGACCGTGGCGCACCTCGCGCCCTTTTATCTTGCCATCGCTCGGTCGGCGGTTGGCGCCCCGCCGTTCCCGCGCGGTGCTTCGCCAAATTGCGATCTGACGAAAACCGGGCGAAGCAGCCAGGCAGCAGTTGCGGTGCAGACTCATTGCAGCGGTTGTGCGGACCTTTGGCGGCCGCACAGCACGCCATGTTCGTCAGATCGACCGAGGTAGGACCGGTTGATTGCAAATCGGGACGCCGGAAGACGACAAGCACACGGCTCCCCGGTCGGATGTGGTAACACCGCTCTTGTGGATAGCCGGACAACAGAGCGGACATGGCAATATCGACGCGAATGACCCTAGATAGACATCGAGCGCGGTGCTTTGAGCCGGTTCCGAACCCTCGCTCAGGCAGTGTCGGTATCTGAGCGGGATTTAAGCTCTCAGCGGGTCTTGGGCTTTCTCTTAGGGCCTGCCATGGGTTCGGACGGCCGCGTGATCGGGAAGACGTCGCGCACGTACTCGGCGAACATCTGGCAAAAGGCTGTGGCGTAGCGCGGCTGCGGACGCCGCCTATCCCAAAAAATAGCTAACGGCTCGCGTAGCGGTCTGCCCTGGTAGGTCACGCCGACAATTCGCAGCACATACCGATGCGTTCGCAGGCCCGACGGAATGATTGCTACGCCATGGCCGGCTTCAGCCATCGCGAGCAGGGTGTGCGGCGCTCGGCTTTCAAACATGATGTTCGGCTCTAGCCCCGCGAGGCGGCAGGCGGCGTCGAAGGTCCGGCGAAATACGAACTCGGCGTCAAGCAGAAGCAACGGACAAGGTGCGAGACGCCTGATATCGATTGCTCCGCCCTTGCCAATCGTCAGGGACGGATGACAGGCGGCGAGCAATTCGACCGATTCCAGCGGCTGGCTTGCGAAGCGTCGGTCGCCCGGCTGAACCGCATGAGCCAGATGCGGTCCAAGGTGAACCTCGCCACGTTCCAACATTGCCAGGATGTCGGACCCAATCGCCTCGGTCAATTTCACCTGCACGTTGGGATAGCGTTCCGCGTAGCGGTGCAGGAAATTCGAAAAGATACCTTCGATGATTTGCGGGGAGCCTGCCACCTTCAGGACGCCGGTGTCGCCGCGGCGGAGCAACTGCGCCCGCTCGCCGACTGCGCTGGCGTAGTTCAACAGATCACGGCAGTCAGTGAGCAACTGCTCACCCTCGCCAGTCAACACGAGGCGGCGTCCCACGCGATCGAAAAGTTTGAGACCGAATTCCTGCTCCAGATTGGCGATCTGTCGGGACAGCGCAGGCTGGGCGACGCGCAGGCGCAGGGCCGCCTTGGAGACAGTCCCTAGCTCGGCCACTGTGACAAAGGTGCGCGCGTGACGGAGGTCCATCACCTTCCTTATGCCAAGATGGCATCTATTACTAGATTATTTATGTATTGGACGCGTGGCACCATCTGCAGCACAGCTGTCCTTATGAGGAGCCCATCCGCCAACATTCCCAGGAGGACGGCTGTGAAACTTCCCCGTCGACAATTTCTGCGCTTGGCCGCGGGTGCTGCCGCGCTACCGGCGGTGTCGCAGATCGCGAGGGCGCAAACCTATCCGTCGCGACCGGTGCGAATCATGGTTGGCTTTGCTCCAGGCGGCCCGGCCGATATCCTCGCGCGCCTGATCGGCCAGTGGCTGTCGGATCATCTCGGCCAGCCGTTCATCATTGAGAATCGGCCGGGGGCGTCGGGCAATATCGCCACCGAGGCGGTCGTACGCGCGCCGGCCGACGGCCATACGCTCCTTCTGACCGTTCCCGCAAACGCGGTCTCGGACGCGATTTACGACAAGCTCAATTTCAGTTTCCTCCGGGACACCACGCCGGTTGCCCGCATCAGCAACGGGCCGCTTGTCATGGAGGTCAATCCGGCAATGCCGGTCCACACGGTTCCCGAGTTCATTGCCTACGCCAAGGACAGGCCGGGCCAGATCAATTTTGCCTCACCTGGCAACGGGTCACCGATCCAGCTATGCGGCGAGTTGCTAAAGATGATGACCGGCGTCGACATGGTTCACGTGCCTTATCGAGGCAATGCTCCGGCGTTGACCGATCTGATCGCCGGTCAGGTGCAACTGATGTTCGCCGACACGCCGTCCTCGATCGAGCACGTCAGAGCTGGCAAGCTGCGCGCACTGGCCGTGACCACATCCACGCGCTCGGAATTTCTGCCGGAGGTGCCGACCGTCAACGAGTTCTTGCCGGGCTTCGAGGCTACCAATTGGTATGGGGTCGCAGCACCGAAGAACACGCCGACCGAGATCATCGGCAAGCTGAACAAGGAGATAAATGCGGCTCTTGCCGATCCGAAGGTAAAAGCGCGACTCGCCGGTTTGGGAACCGCGGCGCTTGCGGGCTCGCCCGCCGATTTCGGAAAATTCATCGCCGCTGAAGCCGAGAAGTGGAGCAAGGTGATCCGGATAGCCGGCGTCAAGGCCTGACATTCCGTAACCCCCGCACGGCGCCTGCAGATGCGCGGGACCAACGATTACATGGCCATTTCATCGACGTTCGCATCTTGGGACGGTGACGGCTACAGGACAGTGATCAGATGTCAAGACCCACACCCAATCCCCGCGGAGCAGCGTTTTGGAACAGCACCATGGGTCACGCGTGGGTTTCGCAGCAAGCCGTGATCAGCAATGTCTTCACGTCGGTTACGAGCGTCAGCTTGGTTGCTGCGGCGGCAAAGCAGGGTGAGCATGTGATCGATATCGGATGCGGTCCCGGTGACACACTGTTGGCATTTGCCAGGGCTGTTGGCCCTTCGGGCGATGCGCTGGGTGTCGATGTCTCAGTCCCGATGCTGGAATTCGCCCGGCACCGCGCCGCCGAGGCGGGGCTTGCCAACGTAACGTGTGCGCTGGCCGACGCGACGACCTACGCCTTCGAACCGCGCCGGGCGAACCTGGTGTATTCGCGTTTCGGCATGATGTTCTTCGATGATCCGATCAAGGCCTTCACCAATATCCGCAGCGCCATGAAAATGGGTGGGCGGCTGGTGTTCGTCTGCTTTCGGACCATGCCGGAGTCCCCGTGGTTTCGCGTGCCGATCGAGGCGGCCCGGCCCCATGTGCCGCCGCAGCCGCCGGTCGATCCATTGGCACCGGGGATGTTTTCACTCGCGCGCGAGGATCGCCTCCGCGGCGTCCTGACCGAGGCCGGGTTTCGCGAGATTGCGCTCAATGCCACCGACGTGCCGATCCATGGCAAGGATACCACGCAAAGCATGGCGTTCACCACGCAGGTTGGCCCACTACCTGCGCTGCTCGAGAATGCTTCGGACGAGCAACGAAAGCGCGCGACCGAAGCGGCACGCAACGCGCTCGCCGCCCAGATCGGAGCGGATGGGCGGGGCTTGCATGTGGGTCTGTGGCTTGTATCGGCGTCAGCCTAGTAGACATGCAAATGTCGCCTATTGGCCCAACACGTCGATCCGGGGATTGATCGATACGGTCGCTATCAAAGGGTAACCGGACCACCCCGCGGAATTGGAAAGGCAGCCATCGCGAGGCGTAGCGCGGGATCGTAGGCCATCGCAGATTTACCGATTGGAGCGCGCGGCGGGCCGCGACATCATAGGGGCACCCCGAACGAGTAGTGCCCATCTTCATCGACCGCGGCGCGCCAAATCAATGCCGGAACGCGATAACCTGCGCTCTGACAGACCATCATCGGCGCGAATTGGTGATGGGCGCTTTGGCCGCAAATCGTTCAAGCGTCGGCGTAAGCGCCTGCCTCGATATTGTTGCCGTCCGGATCGATCAGGAAAGCACAGTAGTAGCGGCCCCGCCTTAGGCCGGGATCGCCGTTATTCGCCGCACCCGCCGCGAGGCCGGCGCGGTGAAAGGCATCGACGGCGGCGCGCGACGGCGCCCTGAAGGCAAAGTGCGCCGGGCTCCGAGCTGCTTCATGCTCATCTGCCCAGAAGCTCGGCCGGCCGGCCGCCACTACGAAGAAGGGCGACTCGGGCGCGCCCGTGGAAAACACCAGCCATCCGGTTCCGTCGGCTGCAGTGTGGTCCTCCATCACCTTGATGCCCAGCGGCGCGAGTACCGCACGGTAGAAGGCGCCGGCCATGCGCAGATCCCGAAAGACGATTCCCAAGTGGTCGAACATTGTCTCTCCTTCGTTGCCGATTGCAGTCGTCGTCTTACGAATGCGGCTGCTATGAGCCTGCGCCAAATTTCGGTCTGACCGTTACAGGACAGGTCTGTTTCGAATTTCCAGCGGAGAGCGAACGGATCTACCGCTGTCGCGCGGTCGATGCACAAATCACCTTCGAGACCGACAAGGTCGCCGCGCCGCCCATGACCATGCGGCCGAGATTGCCGCGGTTCGCATGATGAAGTGTCGAGCGGCCTCGGGTGCCGCCGGCACACTACCTCAAGCGCTGCGGCGCGGTGGCAGCAGGATCCGCCTCGTCGTCCAGGATCCGTTGCAGGAAATCCCCCAGGATGACCCCCCGATAGGTCCCGTCCTGCAGACCGATCTCACGCGCCTCGTCAGGCCCGATCAGTCTCATCGTGCCGTCGGACGTCTCCGCGGCGCCGAATTCTCCGTATTCCTCCGCGGAGCCGCCGAAGGTTTTCCACGCGTCCGGCCGGTGATAGATGCAGGGAGCGGATGGGAACAGTGCCAACAGGCCTTCGTCATGGTCGACGACCTTCCAGGTGCCGTCCGCCACCAACTGCCGGTCGGTGTGGACCGGATACTTCCGGGCCGCGGCGCGCAAGCCAGCGTCCAGCCGCCCCTGTGCCGAGGTTCCGCGGAACAGACCGACAGCCATACCGAAGCAGTTGTGAGCCAGCACGACGGCCATGTGGTAGCCGCCGGTCCTGGCCGGAATTGCCAGCACGTCTCCCGGCTTGGGCTTGGCGACCCGCTTCTTGGGCACGTCGGCGGTCAATTTGCGAACGTCCTCGCCCTTGACGTCCGCCAGGACGATCCGCCCGCTCCTGAGCACTTGAAGGATTGCAGACGCAAACTGCTGCGGGGTCACCGGCGCATCGCTGGCGTCGTACATCCGCTCGACAAGCGCAGCGTGATGCTCCCGTGCGTCCTCGAAGAGGTGGTCGTTCAGCTCGCCGACACGTGACGGCGCCTCACAGTGGTACGGCTTCTTTTCAGTCAGGACCACCTTGAACTTCAATGGCTCGTGGAATGTGCCATCCGTGGCATCGCTGTTCATCGGGAGCGCCCAGCCGAGCAGTTCCAGAAACTCCGCCAGTGTCGGCGCGCCGCCCAATTCTTCGGCAAACTCGGCAGCGACCTCGGCGAGCCCGGAGCCCGCCTCGTCGAGGGCATCGGCAGAAAGCGACATGTCGTTCACCCATCTCCTGGTGGGATTGTCCTGCCTGGAGGTGACCGTGTTCATCTCGGTGCCGTCGCGGATCGTGTTGGAGCTCGGCGCGACGTGAAAATTGACCTCGCACTCGCGTCTTTTTCTTGGCGGCACGCCGCCGGCAAGCGCTGAACCGGCACGCCGCGGCGAGCGGGCCGCAGGTGAACATCCGTCGGTCGTTGCCGATGCGCGCGAACGGGCCGGGAGCTTGACAGAAAACGGGTGGTGACCAGCGGCTCCGCTCCTTAACTCCGAGCCAATTGAGGGGCGCAAAAGGAGTCACCAATGAACGCACAAGCACAGCACCACGGCCGCGGAGCCCGGAACCCGTTCGGCGTCATGGATGTCCCCAGCCCTGATGATCGGCAGGTGCTGGAGTTCGCCGCCGGCGCGACGCTCGCGGGAACCTCGGACGATGAGAATGCAAGCGCCTGGGCAACCGCAGGCGACCGCACGCGAGACGACACGCTCGAGGGCAATTGGTCCAGCCGGTGGAATGGCGGCGCCGATCCCACGATCCCGGGAGATGCCGCGGACAAATGGAAACAGGGCGACGCCGAAGTGAAAGCCGCAGGCGACCGCCTCTATCTCCTGTTCAACTGGCATAATGGCGCGCGCCGCGGGCTGATAGATGCGCATCGCGAGGGCACACGGCTGGTCGGCAAGTACATCAATCTCACCGATCCAAAAATCACCCGCCCCTGGATCGGCTTGATCGTGAGCAACCAACGGATCGACGGGCGATGGACCGGAGGACGCCTGGATTTCCGTCGATAGGACGAAGCGAGCGGGACGCCGTTTTTTCGCTTGCTGCGTTGAAACTTGTCGCTAGCCTCCCTTGAGCCGCACTTGAGCGTCGGCCAAGGGGGGCGACATGAAACGCATTCTTGCCAAGCTCATTCTTGCGACAGGTCTCGTGATGGTTGGTCTGATGGCAGCACAGCCCGTCCACGCGGCTGAGTTAAAGGTCCTGGCGGGCGGCTCGATGACCGCGAGCCTGAAGGAGCTCGCTCCGCGGTTCGAGCGCGCGACCGGGCACAAGCTCAACATCGAATTCGCCTCGACGCCCGTCCTGATAAAGCTCGCGACGTCGGGTCCGTTCGACGTCGGCGTCGTTCCACACGACGTGATGCAGGACGCGGCGGCCCGGGCCGCATTCGCAGCCGGGCCGACGATCGATATCGCCCGCGTCGGTTACGGCGTTGCCGTCCGCGCCGGCAGCGCCAAGCCCGACGTCAGTACGCCGGCTGCCCTGAAAGAGACATTGCTGAAGGCGCAATCCCTCGCCCTGCTTCCGGAGAGCGCGGCGGGCGCCTATGTGCTCAAGACATTCGACCGTCTCGGCATCGCAGATGCGATCAAAGCCAAGATCAAGCCGCAACCGACTCCGGCGCAAATCCCGCAGGCGGTGGCGAACGGCGACGCCGAGCTCGGCGTCTTCCTGATGAATGTGCTGGTCGCGCCCGGGGTTGAGCTCGCCGGTCCCTTCCCTGCCGAGCTGCAGCAGGACCTGGTTTTCACCGGCGCCGTCGCCGCAGCCAGCAAGGAAGCGGAGGCCGCCAAGGCGTTCATCGACTATCTCAAGACACCGGAGGCCGTCGGAGTGATCAAGGCCAAGGGCATGGCGCCGGGCTGATCGCAGCTACATCGGAGAGCTGTCATGCGTTGCGCCCTGCTCGCTGTTGTCGTGATCAGCGCGTGCCCGCTCGCCGCGGAAGCGCGGGACATGGCCCTGACCGAGTTCTGCTCCGGACAGCGGCCGCCGGAGATCGCCAGGCTTCCGGCGAAGTCGCGCACCGAGTTCGAGCAGCAGCTCGCCGAGCGCGCCGAGGAGATCGAGATCGCCTGCGCGCAGGCAAAGCTCTCGCCGAAGCCGGTGCACGACACCGCCGATGCCGATCCGACGGCGACGCACACGGACTGGAACTGGGACGCCAGGTTCACCCCGGACGGACGCCAGGTCGTCAGCGCCGGCAAGGATTTGACGCTGCGTCTGTGGGATGTCGCGACGGGACGGCATCTGCGGGTGATCGCCAAGGTCCCGGTGCGGCCGCTCTGGCTGGCGATATCGCCCGACGGCAGCCGCATCGCCGTCTCGATCGACACGCAACACATCGCGCTGATCGATATCGACAGCGGCAAGGAGGTGGGGCGCATAGCTCCGCCGGGCAAAACATTGAACAGTCGTCGTCCGGTGATCTTCGACGGTGCCGGCCGACTGATCGCGCAGATCGATGATCGGACCGCGGGTATCTTCCCGCCCGGCATTGACGGCACGCCGATCCGTCTCGAGGGTCACGCCAGGCACATCCTCCAGATCGCCGTCTCCGACACTGCGCGCCTGATCGCGACCGGCGACGACGGCGGCGCCGTCCATCTGTGGGACCTTGAGACCGGGCGGCGTGTCGACAGCTTCACCGCGGCCGACCGCTCGATCGATGGTCTGGGCTTCTCGCCCGATGGCGGCAAGCTCGCCGTCGCGGTGGACGGGAAGGTGTTCATCCGGGACATCGGCGCGCGCCAAACGGCTCGACTCATCACATCGACGTGGCGGCTGGGCATGCACGGGATCGCCTTCACGCGCGACGGCAAGGGTCTGATCACGGCGCGCATTCTTCCCGAGCTGTGGAACGCCGCGACCGGCGAGAAGCTGCGTCACTTCGGTCCGTTCAGCGACCTGACGCATTCGCTCGCCCTCAGCCCTGACGGCAAATACCTGCTGACCACCCACATCGGCTCGGACCTGCGGCTATGGGAGATTGAGAGCGGCACGTTCTTCCGCCGCTTCGGCCGCGACGTGAACCCGCCGCGGTGAGGCGATGCCAGTCCGCCAGCACGAGCGAGAGAGACACATGATGATGAAGTTGATCTGCCGCCGGATTGCCGCTGCGATGATGATCGTCTGCGGATGTGTCCTGCTTGGCGTATGCGCGGCGGCGGCGCAGCAGGACGATCTTCTCGGCCCGGATCGATGGCCGACGACTGTCGAAGACACCGTTCGCAATATCCTTGCTCGCTTGCCCGCCGAGGACAAGCAACGCCTGAAGACAATAAGGAAGGAAGACCTCATTCAATTTCATCACGGTTGGGGTACCGGCATTCGCAACTACTACGGCCTCTGGAGGGGGAACACGAAGCTGCTCGCCGCGGCATGCGGCCGCCCCTGCCATCCTGACGACGCATCGGGGATCATCATCGAGGCAGTTTGGCAGGAGCTTCAAAAGTAACGAGTCGACGGCTCCGCGGGTCCTACGAGCAGCGGGCGAAGTGCGCGCGCAGCGCGGCGGCAAGCTCTGCCGGCTTTTCCTCCGGCGGGAAGTGCGCACAGTCGGCAATCGACAGCATCTCGAAATTCTCGGCCAGCGGACCGATGGCTGCTCGCATTGCGTCGCCGAGCCACAACGCGCCCGCGACCGCGAGCACCGGCAGCTTCAATTTTTCCGCGGCGAGCGCCCGGTTCTGCGCGCCGGACTCGAAAATGGCGCGGTAGTAGCTCAGCGCCTCGATGAAGGCACCGGGGCGCGAATAGAGCCGCACGTATTCGTCGATGGATGCGCGCGGAAGAGCGTCCGGCCGCGCACTGCGGTGGCGGAAGATCCATTCGAGGATGACGTGCTCGCGCCCGCTTGTCAGCGCCTCGGGCAGCTCGGGCAGGTAGTTGAAGGCGAAATGCCAGGTTTTCTTCGCCTGGTCGGGCGTGAAGGCGTAGGCCGCGCCCGGCGTGATGCCGGGGATGGCGGCTTCCATCAGGGTGACGCCGCGCAGCGTGTCGGCATACGTTGCCGCGAACGCATAGCCGATCCAGCAGCCGATGTCGTGACCGACGAAATGCAAGCGCGGCATGCCGAGCTTCCGCACCAGCTCGCGGAACAGCGCCGCGATGCTCTGCATGTCGTAGCGCGCGGTCGGCAGCGACGTGCCGAGCGCAGGCGGCTCGACCGCGATGACGCGGTAATCGGACGCGAGCAGCGGAATGAGCTGCTCCCAGGCCAACGCCGATTGCGGCCAGCCGGAGACCAGCAGCACCGGCTCGCCGCTGCCTGCCTCATAGCATTGCAGCTGCGTGTCGCCGACCGCGACCATCGACGCCTGCGTGTTCGCGAAAGCCATGCGAGCCCCAAGAGTTGCGACGCTGCATCATCGACATAGCATCACGTCCGACGAGAAACAGCCCCGCCTTGCCGCTCGCCCATCCGCAATGCGATGGTTGAGCATGTTCGTCCCCGATCCCCTCACCTTGATCTACCTTCTCGCGATGGCCGCCGTCGTCGCGCTCGGCGTCATTGTGCTGGCCGCGGCGCTGCTGCTCGCGATCCTTCCGGCCTACCGCCGGGCGGCGCGACGCCTGGCCGGCGGGGTGATCGGCGCGTTGCCGTTCGCGTTGTTCTTTCAGGGGCTCTCCTTGCCGATCCTCGTGGCGATCGCCACCATCGCAGCTCTGTTCGCGATCTGGTCCAGCCCCGCCGAGGGGCCGAGCCTGATCGTCGCCACGGCCGTAGCCGGGTTGATGTTGGCCGTCTTCATCACGGCATCGGTCACGGGGATCATCGCTGGCTGGGCCGTCGGTGCACGCATCGCCTCGGGCACTACGGTCCGCGACGCGCTGCGCGCCAGCAGGCTTGCACTGCGCTGACGCTTGCCACGAGAGCCAGGGCAACGCTGACGACAAGTTCGCGCAGCATGACCGCGGTCTTCATGACGCCAAATTCTCCATCCGATAGGCGGCGAGGCGCAGTCGGGCGAGCTCCCGGTCCGGCGCCAGCGCGGGGATTCGCTCCAGCACGCCGTCGCCGAACAGCGTGTAGAGATCGAGATCCCGCATGTGCACGTAGCCGATGTGGCAGCGGCAGGCCGCGGCGTTGCACGGTCGCGGCCGCAGCACGTCGTCGAACGCCGCGTCATAGATGTTGCCGATGACGTCGCGCACGAAATGGCAGCGGCGCACATTGCCGTCGCCGTCGACCGTGATCGCCTCCTCTCCCGCCCGGCAGGCACGGCCGGCGCTTCGATAGACCTCGAGATTGAGCTCGAACAGCGGATCGATCGCGACGATGCGCTCGATCTCGGCCGCGGTGTAGTAGCCGGCGATGCGCTTGTAGGCATTGATCCACAGATAGGTCGACGGGGGGAGCGCCGCGCGCACCGCATCGATCTCGTCGAGATGCTCCTTCAGCCCGACGATGCCGACGCTGTGGCGCGCGCCAATGCGATCGAGCGCGCGGCACTGGTCGAGGAACGCCTGGCGCGCGACCTCGCCAGGATGGTAGGTGCACCAGAACGCTACCCGACCGAGGTGACAGTCCGCGACCCATTCGAGATCGCAGGAGAGATTGGTCTGGATCGCCACGCGGTCGACGTTGGCCATGTGGCTCAGCCGCGTCATCGCCTCGCGATAGGGCTTGCGGATCAACGCCTCGCCCCACGGCGTGAACAGCAGCTTGAAGCGGTCCGCGGGCCGCCGCTCGATCCAGGCGACGAAGCGCGTCAGCGCCGCGTAATCGCGCGCCAGCGCCTCGCGCGTGTCGTGGCGCTTGGCGAACGGACAATAGTCGCAACCGTAGTTGCAGCTCGCGAGATGCCCGCGATAGAGAATGGACAACGTCAGCGCCACGTGTAGCTCTCCATGCGGGCAGCGACCTCGGCGGTGTAGAGCCATGGCCCGATCACGTCGGCCCGCTCGAGACCCGCCGGCGTCAACCGGATGTGCCGCGCGTCGATGACGGCCAGCCCAGCGTCGACCAGCAGTCCGAGCTGCGGCACATCGTCGATCACGTCGGCTCCGAACACGCGGCGATAATCGGCGCGCGACAGACCGGCGGCATCGAGCAAGACGCGCAGGAGATGCGCGCGCCTGCGGTCCTGCGGCGACAGGACCACGCCGAAATGCGCGGCGCCGAAGCTTTCGGGCAAGCGATCGAGATAGGCGGCGAGGATCTCGCGGATTCCGGCGCGTCCGACGGCGTACTCGCTCGAATAGTGGAGCGCGGCCGTGGCCGAGCGCGCGCCGCAGCCGAGCCCGAGCGTGCCGTCGGTCCAGGCGTGGTGATGTGCGTGCTCGGCGGTTCGCGCGGACGAGCGGCGGAAGCATCGCATGCTGACCTGCTCGAAGCCCGCGGCCAGGAGCCGCTCGCGCCCAGCCCGATAGAGATCGAGACGACTGTCCACGGCCGCAGCGGTGCCCGACCTTCGGGCGAGCCCGGTCAACGGCCGCACGTACAGCGGATAGAGGAAGATCTCCGCCGGCTGCCACGCGAGCGCGGCGTCGAGCGACGCGAGCCATGAGGTGATCGTTTGTCCCGGCGCGCCGTAGATGAGGTCGATATTGAGCGTCGGGAACTGGGCTGCGGCGATCTCCGCCAGCGCCGCTTCGACGATCGCACGCCGCTGCGGCCGCCCGAGCGCCCGTGCCTCGCCGTCGATGAACGATTGCACGCCGATGCTGACCCGCTTCACGCCCCGCCCGCGCAGCACCGCGAGCTTCTCCGCTGTCACGGTCTCGGGCGACACTTCGACCGATGTCGCGATCTCAGCCGGCCGGGCTCCGAACGCATCGGCGAGGACGGCGAACAGCCGGTCGAGCTCTCCGGCCGACAGGAAGCTCGGCGTGCCGCCGCCGATCGCCATGCGGACGAACTGTGCCGGGCCGAGCGCGCGCGCCGCCGCGCGAGCCTCGACCGCGAGCTGCGGCAGCATGCGGGCGACCGCGTCGCCATCGGCAGTGACGGTGGTGAACAAATTGCAGAACCCGCACCGCATCGCGCAGAACGGCACGTGCACGTAAAGCTCCAGCGCGCGTTTCGGCTCGCCGGCCCAGACATCTGCCAGCGCGCGCGGCGGCGTCAGCGGCGCGTAAGCGGTCTTGTGCGGATAGGTGTAGGCGTAGCCCTGGTAGGCTGCGCCCGCGAGCCGGCGCGCCAGATCGGCGGCCGCCCCATCGTCGCGCCGCGCGGTACGCAATGCCACCGTCATGCGCCCACCTCTCCCGCAAGGCTCGTGCCCTTCCGGCGCACGAACTCGGCATAGGGCACGTCCCACACCACGTGATGCGCAAGACGATGGCCGCGGAATCCGTCCTCGCCGTAGGCGGTGCCATGATCGGCGCAGACGACCGCCAACAACGGCGCCCGCATGCTCAGCGCGTCGAACAGGCGTCCCACGTGGTGGTCCACGTAGGCGAGAGCCGCCGCCATCGACGCCGTCGTGTCAGCGTCGGCGCCCGGCAGGAACAGCCGGTTCGGCTGATGGATGGCGGAAATGTTCATGAACAGGAACAGCCGCCGCGCGTCGGGCAGCGCAGCAATGCGCTCGATCGCCAGCGCGACCTGCCGCTCGGTCGAGACCGGCGAGGCGACGCCGAGGGTCTCGTCCCAATGGCTCTCGGCAAACAAGCCGGGCAGCACCGACCCGAGCGGCGTCAGCTTGTTGAAGAAGCCGACGCCGCCGATGCAGATCGTATGGTAGCCGAGACCCGCCAGGCCGGTGACGATATCGGGCGCGTCGAGGACGCAGGTCGTGTCCGTGGTGGTCGCGCTTCCGGCAAAACGGGCGGCGAACAGGCGCGGATGCTGTCCGGGCGACGCCGGCGTCGGAAGAAAGCCCGCGAAGAATGCCTGATGCGCCGCGTAGGTGAAGCTGGCCGGGGAATGCCGCCGCTCCCAGCATCCGCCCGCCAGAAGCCGCGCAAAATTCGGCGTCTGCCCGGCCGCGAGCGCGGCCTCGGCCACGTCGTAGCGCAACGTGTCGAGCGTCATCATCAGAACGTCGTGGGTGCCGACGAGACGGCGGGCATCGATCGGCGCCTGATCGACGGCGGTCATGCCGCGCGCTCCATCGCCCGCAGCTGCACGTCGTAGGCGTCGAGCCCGTCGCGGGTGGTGATGCCCTTGAGGAGATCGCCGAAGGCGTTCACTTCCAGCACGTAATGCCGGGCAAGGCCGCAGGCGACCGCGACGTCGATGCCGAGCTGAAGCGCGCCGGGAAACGCCCGGGCGACCGCGCGGCACGTCGACTCGAGCGCCACCACGGCGGTGGCCGACATGCGCGACACCAGCGCATCGGCGTCCCCCCGCTCGCCGCCGAGATGCAGATTGGTGATGGGATGGCGGCTCTTGCGCAACACACGGAAGACCGGCTCACCGGCGACCACCAGGACGCGCAGATCGGCGGTCCGGCCATCGACGCTCGCCTTGGGAATCCAAGCCTCCACGTGCAGCCCATGCGGCGCCAGGGCGTCGACCAGGCGCGCGATGTCGGCCGGTGCGGTGTAGCGGCGAAGCGCGCGCGTGTTGTAGAGCCGCACGCCGGCTGCATCGGAGACCATGTCGACCGTCGTCACCGCCTGCATTCCAAATGCCGACGTGGCGAGCGCAACCGTGCCGGCTGCAGCCGAGCCGTGGCGAAGCTTGATAAACACGCGCGGCATCCGCGCCGCCCGCATCGCCTCGTGCATGGCGTCGAACGAGTCGATGTCGGAGAGCGCCGCGGGCACCGGAACGCCGCTCGCCGCCAGGCGACGGTGACACGCCGATTTGTCGAACGCGAGCAGGATCGCGTCGACATCGGGCACCAGCCGGATGCCGTTCGGCGTGCCGCACGCCCGCGCCCGCCGCGCGAGCGCGCCGAGAACGCTCTCCATCCCGAAATAGAGCTGGCGCGGCGGTATGAGCCGGCCGCGCTCGCCGACCCGCGGTTCGATCTCGCCGGCGCGCAGGTGGTGCAGACCGAGCGCGGCGCTCGTCTCGATGCCGCGCGCGAGCAAGCCGGCCAGCACCTCCGCGTTCCGTCCGGGCGATTCGATCCGCACGTCGGCGGGCGCCGCGATGCGCGCCGCGGCGCCGTCCGGATCGGCGATGAGCTCGCGATAATCGAGCAGGGCGGCGCGCGGCAGGCCGGCGCGCACCCGCGCCGCCTGGTAGCCGGCGACACGCGGATCGCCCGCCGTGCCGACGACGACCGCGTGCGGCCCGGATCCCTGCTCCTGCGCGAACCTCATCCGGTGGTCTCTCACTCGGAGACGGCGATATACCGATGCTCCTCGTCGTTGTAGGACTCGGCTTCCCTGCGATTGGCGGCGTTCACCTCGATCCCCAGCGCGGTGAGCTTCGCGACCCCGGCCGGCGACACATAGTGGTGCGCGATGTCGATGTGCTCCAAGCCGCGCACGGCCGGGCTTGCGACGAGCGCGTCGACGCCCGCATCCGTCAGCGTGCCCATGGACAGGTCGAGCCGCTTGATCCGCCCGAGGATCGGCGCCGCCGCGACTGCCGCCGCGAGCTCGTCGGCCCATTCGCAATTGCGCAGCGCCAAGGTCACGAGCTTGGGGAACCGCGTGCCGTTCAGAATCGGCGCGAGATCCTGGGGCTGGCTGTCGCCGCCGTAGTTTACAGTGCCGAGCCAGATCTCGAGATGCTCGAGCGCCGGAAGGTCGGCGGCGCTGATCTCGCGCACGACGTTCGCCGGCAGGCCTCCGGCTTCGACCTTGAGGGTCTTCAGCTTGGCGTGCTTGATGCGGCCGAGCTGCAGGTTTTGGCCGCCGCGGATGCCGAACTCCTCCAGCTCGGGGAACGCGCCCCAAAGCGCCGACACATCCGACTGTACGATCCAGGAGATCTCATTCTCCTCCTGCGTGATGTCGCCGAAAAACAGTGCCCGCAGCTTCGGGAGGCGGTCGGCACTGGCGACGAGCAGCGCCACTGTTTCTTCGGACGAATCCTGTCCGCCATCTTCGGGATTGGCCCACATGCCGATCACCAGCGCTTCCGTTTGCTCGACGCCCGCAGACTCCATGAACGCGGGCCACAGATCGGAGAAGTCGTCGAACGGGCCGTCGTATTCCAGGGCGAGTCGCACCGCCGACTGCGAGGGATCCGGCAAAGGCTCGCCCTCTTCGAAATCGACCACATCATAGCCATGCAGACTCGTGAGGTTCGCGTCGACACCCATGCGCTGTACTCCTCGCCGTTGATTGCGGAATCGACCTGCTCACGTCTCGACGGCAGGCTGATACGCGTCGGGATCATCGAAGCCCGCGGTCCACGCGACCGCCTGGCGGCAGCTGGTCATGGTCGGCGGCACGCGCAGCATGAACTGGCGGCCGGTGGTGGGACAGATCACGCTGACACAGACGAGCGGCTCGTCGTCGGCGAGATCGATGCGCAGCAGCCGGCGCGGGCCGCCGGCGTCGCGATCCCGGTCGAGCACGCGGACCTGTGCCTGGTCCATGAATCGATCGAGGCCGTATCGCTCCATCATCACGCGGCGGCGCTCGACATTGGTCTCGGCAAGGATCTCGCGCACCTCGAGCGTCTCGGGGCGGAAGGCGATGCGCTCGTCAACCAGAACGCCGCGCCAGCGTATGGCGACGCCGTCGAGATGCGGCGGCAGCGCCGTCAAGCCGGAGCCGCCGACGTCGACCCACGCCGTCACGACGACGCGGGGCGGGATCGAGGTGATGTTGAGGCAGCCCGAGATGTCGAGGTGCGCAAGCGGACCGATCGTGTCCGGCAATGCGGTGAGCCGCTCGCAGCCGCGCAGCGACAGCCGGCCGCGGCGAACCGCCAGGTCCGCGGGCAGGGCCTTCAGCGCCGAGCAGCCGGTGAGATCGAGATAGGACACGTCGAGGCCCGCGGGCAACGCCTCGAGGGCGGTGCAGCCGCGCGCCGACAGCTGTCCGACCTTGAGCCCGCCCGGCAGCCGCTTCAGCCGCCGGCACTCGCTGACGTCGAGGCGCTGGGTCACGTGCACGCCGTCCGGCACTTCCTCGATGGCGGTGCCGGTGAGGAGCAGCTCGCGGCAATGGATGTCCGGCCCCACCGTATGCAGGTCAGGCGCCTTGCAGGCATCGAGCCGGCTCACACGCAGGCTACTGCCGGTCTCGGTCGCCTGAGCTCCGAGCTCGAGCGGCTCCAGGATTTCGTCGATGAAGCCGTGCGCCAGCTTGACCTCACGGTCTTCAAGGAGTTTGCGCGCTGAAGCGAGCGCCCGTTCGTGGTGATACTCGCGCGTCCCGGATGGAACATCCCCGAGCTCGGCCATCAGCTCGCGCGCCGCCTCATAGTCCGTCATGCGGATCTGCTTGATCGTGCTGACGGTGGTGTCCATCCACGCGTCCCATGCCTGATCGTTCTTGGCCGCCACCGCGTGCGCCTTGATCTCGGCGCGGAGCGGGCCGGCGGCGGGCTGGTCACGAGTGAGGAGAATGTCGTGGATCGTCGCCGCCGCCCGCGGCCAGTAACCATGGCCCCGCGCGCCGAGAAGACCGTGCGCCCGTGCGAGCAGCGCGCGTGCGAGATCGAGATTGGCTTCGCTGTAGTCGCGGACACTCAGCCGCAAGCAGGTCGCGTCCGCCCAGATGCGCCAGATGTGCGGATCGCCGGTTGCCGCGGCGCAGGTCTCGAGCTCCTCCAGCATGCGCGCGACGGCCGCCTTATCCTTCTTCATCGCCTCCTGCAGGTAGCACAACGCACCATGGGCCCAGGCCGCCCGAAGCAGCGGCTCTGGATGGCGATCGGCAAGCGCCCGGATTCGGGCGAGCACCGCGCGCTGGCGCTCGACCGGACGGGCGTCGGCATTGCCGGGCGCGGCCACCCGGGCGAAAGCCAAACGCATGTCCGGCGTGCCGTGGGCTTCGACGCAGGCAGCGAGCTCTTCGAGGAGGTGGTCTTTCCGGACCGGCTCTTTGATCCAGTATGCGATGGCGTCGATCCCCGTCGCCCATCCCTCCCACAGCAGCGTTTCATTTGCCCGGTCGGCGAACCGCTTGAGCACGGCCAGCAGCTCCATCGCCGCCGACACGTTCGTCCTGGCCAGGACGGCGGCTGCCGCGAGCACGTCGACGGCGAAGCTGATGCGGCCCTCCGCGCTGCCGACGTCGAGACCCGCTTGATTCCCTGCCAGCAGCGTACCGACCGTCTCGGACCTGCACTCGGCGAGCAATATCAACGCGATGCCGAGCGCATCGCGGGACAATTGGCGGAAGCTGCCGGTCTTGCCGTAGCTCAGGGCGAGCGCGGCACGGTGCGCCCAGACGGCTTCGCCGTGGTGCGGCGTCAGGCCGGAGCTGATGCGCGCGCGGGCGAGCGCGGCATTCCCCAGCGCAGCATGGGCGGCGGCGCGATCCGTGGTCGGGATCTCCGAGCCACAGCCCGCGATGGTCGCCTTGGCGAGCGCAATCGCCTCGTCGAGAAGACTTGCGTCGGAGCGCTGCCTGCCGAGGGCCATCAACGCCCTCACCAGCACCACGTTTGCCTGCACCAGGGGACCGGCTGCGCGAACGGCCGACACGGCCTCCCGGCCGGCCTGCACGGCCGTATCCAGCAGCGGCAGGAATTCAGTGCTTCGGAGGGTGTTCGGCGGATCGTGCTCGGCCACGCTCATGCCCGCGAGGATCGCCTCGGCAAGACAACGCTGGGCGGTTCCCCAGAGCTCGGGCGCATCATCGCGCGGGATGGCTGAGACCGCCTCATGACAGAGCTGTATGCTCAGCGGCCTCCTCACGAGCCGGCTGAGCCGCATTTGCAGCATCGCCTGATCGAGCGGCGGCAGCGCGACGGCGTCGTAGAGCGGTTCGAGCGATCGCCGCGCCCGCGTGCGCAACTCGTCGGCATTGGCGAAATCGTCCTGAAGCAGGTCGGCCAGGTCGGTCAGCGCCTCGCTGAGCCGGAGCTGGACCATGGCCCAGTCCCGCGGCGCAGCCTCGCGCGAGATCTGCGCGAGCTCGTGCTCGCAAGCGGCGATCGCCGCGCGCAACCGCGACTGCTCGTCCGCCGTCCCGCTCGCGGCCGCGCCCTGCTCGCTCATGGACGTCCTCTTGCGGTTTCCGGCGCCGGTGCGATCAGTCGTGGACGACGCGGATCGCTTGCGGGGTGTACTCGCGTTGCCGCCACACGCGATAAAGGCCGTGCGGCAGATCGATGGGGCCGTGCTCCTCGTGAATGATGCGAGTGCCGCCGGCCGGCACGTCGAGGTAGAGCTCGCCGATGGCGGCCGCGCCGGAAAACAGCAAGGCGGACCTTGGATCCTCCAGACGGTGGCTGTGGCCGGTCAGCTCGCCGTGCACGAGAATGCCATGCGACACCGGGCTGCGCCGCGCCCGCTCGGGAATCGCGTCAACGCGCGCGATCAGAACATCCCCCTGACGCCACATCGCCGGCCCTTTCTGCGTCCCTGACGCTGTAATGCCGATCAATCGTCCGAGCATCTCAAGTCCTTTTGGCACATCCATGACATCGTCCCAGGCGGTGTCCGGCCTTTCCCACCGGAGGGGCAGATACCTAACCTGCTGCCCGCATAGAATCCACCGCAGCCCGAACGTTCAAGAAGCACCGTTCGGAGAATCCGACGTCCCGATCAGATGCCCGTACAGGTGCACGGCCGACTCCAATCCGCGAGCGATCCGATCGATCTTGGCGAGCTGCGGCGACAGGTCGTCCCCGGTGTCCGGGCAGAACAGGTCGATATGCCACTTGAGCGTGCCGCCGAGTTGAACCTGCTCACCGACCATCGGCGGGAGGGCGAACGGCCGGAGCTGGATGAGCGCACCGCTGCGTGCCTGGTCCTTCACGAACCATGCGATGAACTCCAGCGACCGCCATCCGACCGACGATAGCTCCAGCCGGAACTCGATCTGGATGAGCGCCTCTCCGGGAAGGCCACCGTTGGTCCGGCGGAGCGCGCCGTGCGGGACGTGGGCGAAATCCGGGAAGCGGAGGTCGTCGCCGGTCAGCTCTTGCAGGCTCTCGATGCCGCTGCACACGCCGGAAACGCCCGGAAGGCCGGCGAGCGCCCGGTGCAACCGTTCGAGCTCGGGAGGGTAAGCCACCCGGTCAGCCTCCGCATCACGACTTCTTGCGGAAGCCCTTGTCAGTGAGGCGCAGCTGCGACAGGTCGATGCCGAGCTGCGTCATCAGCATCGCCGCCGCCGACTGTCGGACCTGCGCGAGCCGCGCGGGATCGCCGCTGCGCAGTGCCTCCTGCCGGGCGGTGCTGCCGAGCACGACATGATAGGCGATCCGCTCGGCCATGTCCTGGCGCTCGGCCTCGCTCATCGCGCGCAGCGCCGGATTGCCGAGAAAGATGCCGAGCACCTGTTGGCGGGCGCCCCGCATCTGCGCCTTGGTGGCCTCGCTGCCGCTGAACGTCTCCCACGAGACCAGCAGCAGAACCGTCATGTCGTCGGCGACGTTGCGGCTCGAATAGCCGTTCGCGGTCATGACGCGGTCGAACTCCTTGAGCACGGCGTCGCCGGCGAAGGCTTTCTCCGCCCCGGCACGCAACGCAGGATTCTGCGCGCTGATGGTATCGATCACCTCGGCGCGGATGCGCTCGCTGCGCTGCGGGTCGGCCGTGAAGGTCAAGGCCGCGTCGATCTGCGCGGGCGTCACGGCCGGTTGCGCGGCGTCGCGACGCGACGGCGCGGCCTCGCCGAGCCGCCGCGTGCCGCTGAGGATCGATTGGCTCAGCGCGAGATTGCCGTAGCCGCGCCCCATGCTCGCCGTGGCGCGGCCGCTCCATTGAGCGACGGCCGCATCACTGCCGACGCAAGCAACCAGCGCCGACAGGATCACCGCGGCCGCGGTCGGGTTCATCGACCTGCGCATCGTCGTACCTCCCCTGGCTAACGCTGATCCTTGAGCACGAGGGCACAACGCGGCGCGACCTTCTTTGCGACATCAACCGGCCCGCCCTCGTATTTCCCGGTTGCCCGCAGCTCGGTCATGACCTCGTAGACCAGGCATTTTGCCTCGGCATCGTTCACGCCGAACGTGGACCTGAACTGGCCGACCATCGCCGTCGCAAAACCTTCACCGATCCCCGGATCCGGACGATCCAGGCCCTGTTGTGCAAGGCTCGAATGTGAAGCGAGCGTCGCGAGGACAGCAGTCAAGATAACTCGTTTCATGTCGGGCTCACTCGTTGCTGTGGTGACTCACGGGAGTGCGAAAATCAGCGCATCGGTGCCGTCATTGCTGGAGCGGATGGCGGCGAGCCGGTGCGCGTCGTGCGACCAGCCGATCCGGTAGCCGACGCTGCCGCGGATCGGAAACGAGGCAAGCCGCTCCATCGCGTTTGCGGCGTCCCACACATCGATCAGTGTGCGCCACGCGCCATGCGGCGTCTTCCCCGCATAGACGACGGCGAGCCGGTCATTGTTCGGCGAGAACGAGGCGAACAGCGCGGTGACATCCGACCAGCCGGCGGGACCGACCAGCACGCTCACCGAGCGCGTCCCGCAGATCGCTGCCGACAACTGCTCGCTGCGAACAGATTGACCGATCCGGACCGGCGCGCCCGCCATGACGGTGGGCAGCAGAACGACCATCTTGCCGTCACGGCTGCGCACGCTGCCGATATTGCTCTGCCCGACCTGACCCTGGGGATGACAGCTGTCGGCCCGGTCAAAACCCGGCGCGGGAACCGGTTCGGAGGCCGCTTCGGTGAGGCGGAAGCTGCTTCGCCGCGCGGCATCGCCGGCGAGGATGGCGTCGCCACCCTCAGAAAACGCCACGTCAAAGTAAAACAGCCGGGCGCCGAGCACCTCGATGGGCACAGCGACGACCGGCCTGCCGTCCGGCACATCCATGACGCGGATGCCGAGAGCGCCCCACGCGGCGGCCATGTCGCCCTTCGCCGAGACCGCCACCCTGACGTCGGGCCCGAAATCATCGAGCGCCTTGCGCCACGTCTCGCGCTTCTCCGCGACATTGAATCCCGCCAGGACGACCTTTGTCTTGTCGCTGCGCAGCGGACCGCCGAGCAACAGCGTGTCGCCATTCGGTGACAAGCCGACCGTCGCGGTGATCCTCACCTCGATGTCCGCAATGGGCAGAGCGGCAACGCAGCCGCCATGTCGCGGATCCGGAATCGCCGACGAGCAGGACGGCTCGTCGAATGCAAATGTGGGGGCGAGCTCGATCCAGGCCACCGCTCCGATCGCGCCGATCAGCGCGACGAGCGCAAAGCCGATCAGAAGCCGACGCGGCAACGCCGATCGGCCGCCGTGCCCGTCCGCATCGGCTGTATCGCCACCTGCTGATACGGGCATTCGGAATGCTCGCTACACCTCGGCTCGGATTCGACCCACGACCGCTCGGATCACCATCGATCACGAATGGAACAGCATCATGGCGTTGTTCGTGGCGGCCCGTCTCGCATCCGCCACGCAATTGCCGGGATGCGTGCCGCGTTCACGCGGTCACGTCGTCAATCGAGCGGCGGATCACCCGCCGCACCTCCGTATTCGACAGGAACAAGTCGTGGTTGATGACGCCCCAGCCTGCGTCGGAGGCATCGATCACCCGCACCCCGAGCCGCTCGATCGCAGCCTTCTCGGCGGCGCCGACGCGTGTCATTCCGCCGGCGATTCGTCCCGACAGCGCCAGCGCGCGGTCGTTGGTCGCGGCGATCACGGTGATCTTGCGGGCGAGCGGACCGATGCGGCTGATCGCCGACGAGAATACGTCCATGTCGATGTCCGGCGCGGCGAACACCACGGCGCCGATCTTGCCCGCAACGCCGTCACCATGTCGCGCGTAGAGCTGGCGCAGGCTTTCGAGCGTCAGCATGGTTCCCATGCTGTGCGCGACGATGTGGACCCGGCCGGCGCCTGGCGTCGCCACGATAGACTGCAGCACGCGTTCGAACTCGTCGCGTGACCACATCGCGCTGTCGCGGTCATAGGCGTAGTCGAAAAATCCCGCCTTGGACGGCCAGGAGAACACCATGGTCTGGCCGCGGAACTTGATGCCATCGGAGAGATGCGCGGCATCGAGCGCCGCCGTCTCGAACGTGTTCTTGTAGCCGTGCACATAGATCAGCACGTCTCCGCCGCCGGTTTGCGCGACAAGCTCGCCGACCTCGCCCGACATCGGCTCGACGCCATCGAGACGCCAATCGGCAAGTCCGGCTGCCGCGAGGGTGAAACGGCCCTCGGCCGGCGGCACCAGCTTCGCCCGTGCGACGGTCATCGCAGACGCCCGCTCCGGACCGAACCACGGTTTGGCGCGCCCACCGTTGACCCGCTTGCGCGTGGTCGTGACGAGCAGGGTCGGATCTGCCGAAAGCGACGACGCGTCGAAGCGCGCGCCGGTCGCGCCCACACCGGCGCATCCGCCGAGCACGAGCGCGCCGGCCATGGAACCCAACCCGCCCAGCAGCGCGCGGCGGGACGCAACGGTTTGGTGTTGCAGCAAATGTCGATCTGTCACGCAGGACCTTCGGGAACTTTACCCGCTGGAGGACCCGCCCCTTGCGCATTCCCTGAATCATGATGGCGGCGAGAAAAGGGCACGCGCCGCCCAGCCGCAAGCGCAGCCCCAGTCACGCCATCTTCTTTCGGTGCTTCTATGACCGACAACGCAACCGCGCTTGGCCCGTGCGAACACATCTCTCGGAGAGACCAGCAATGAGCCCCGAATTCGAGACGCTCTATCATCGCCACATCCTCACGTCGTTCGAGAAACAGCTCCGTCTTGCCGACGTGGTCGGGGGCCGCAGCTGGAGCTTCTCGATGGACGACGGGCTCTTGACGTTCGAGGACGATGGCAAAGCCGAGCCGATTGCATTTACGGTCCAGTTGCTGGGCACCGCCGCCGACCATGACAGCACGTGGCTGTGGTCGTGGGCCAACGCCGCGTCGCAGATCCCTCCTCCGTTGACGCAGGACGCGCAGCATCTGCGCGGCTCCGACGCGGCCCCGGAATTCGCCACCTCGACCTTCGTGCTCGACCTGGACAACGCAGACGACCATCGGATGGCGCTGACGTCCACCGGGCTCCTGACGGCTGATGCCTATTACCGCGGCCCATATAACGGCGGCGCTGCCTTCTTCCTGCTGCGTGACGAACGGTTGCGCCTGCCCCCGCCAGAGGGTGCGCGCAGCATCACCACGATCTCACAGGCCATTTCCAGCCTGGCCATAGTCGATCATCGCGCCGCGATCACCGCCTATTTCAACGCGCGCGGGTTTCAACCGCGCGCGGACGGAGACAAAGCGGTTGTCGCGACCATGGCGGGCGGAGAGCTGCGAGTCGAATTCGACATGCAGGGCCGGCTGGCAGACCTGCGCGGCACATTGCGGCCGCCAGGCAATGCCGCATGATATAAGGGCGTTCGTTCATCTCTCACTTGCTTTTGCCATGAGGAAAACCCCATGTCGTTCTCGATGTCGCAAGCCTCCATTCCCGTGTTCGAGCAGGGCCTCAACGCGCTGTCCGGCTTCCTGACCAAGGCGGAAGCGTTCGCTGCGGCGAAGAAGATCGATCCGTCCGTGCTGCTCGGCACGCGGCTCGCGCCCGACATGTTTCCGCTGGTCAGGCAGGTGCAGGTCGTGGCCGACCAGGCCAAGAACGGATCGGCGCGGCTCGCTGGCGTCGAGCCGCCGAAGTTCGAGGACACCGAGACGACGATCGAGCAGCTCAAGGCGCGCATCAAGAAGACGCTCGATTTCGTCAAGTCGGTCGACGGCAAGCAGATCGACGCATCGATCGACCGCGAGATCACCTTTCCGCTCGGCCCCCAGAACAAGGGCCACATGAAGGGCAGCGACTATCTCAACCACTTCGTGCTGCCGAACTACTATTTCCACCTCACGAGTGCCTACGCGATCCTGCGCCACTGCGGCGTCGACCTCGGCAAGCTCGATTTCCTCGCCGGCATTCCGATGCGGCGGAGCTGAGACTGCCCAGGCAAAGGTTCACGCGCCCTTATGGACGGACCGACGCCGCGCCTGGAATCGTCAATCAGAGAGCACCTTGGTCCGGTGCTGAAGAACGATGGATTCTCCGGCTCCGGTCGTACGTACCGTCGCATCTCGGGCGATCTCATACACGTCGTCCAGGTTCAAGGGTCGCGATATGGCAAGAGCTTCGCCATCAACCTGGGCATCCAGCCCCGCTCCATCCCGGACGTCATCGGGAACTCACCCGATCCGGCGAAGATCAAGGAGGAGCTCTGCGAATTTCGCCGAAGGTTGCGCGAGGGCCAGGGCGATCAATGGTGGGACCATTCTGGATCGAAACAGAGCATGGACGCGGCTGTTCAGGCTGCGGCGTCAGTCTACGCGGCGGTTGGTCGAAAGCTTTTCTCTGCGCATTCGGGACCAGAATCGCCGCTTTACAAAGTCACGCCGGCACAATTCGAGGCCGGCCACTACAGCTTCTTCGGCTTTGGCTCCACGCGCGTTCGCATGGCGCGGGCGTTGGCGCTCATGCGGCGGGCGGTTGGCAATCTGGTTGATGCTGCAGCCTTCGCACGGATCGCTTTGGCTGAGCTTGGAGCGGCGCATGCGCTTCGGGCTGAACTCGAGGCGCTCTGTCGGACGGCTGAAGCAGCACTACCGGCAGGCGATCGGGAGACGAGTGAGAGGTGACGTCATCCTCGCCGGCATTCTGATGGGGCAGAGCTGAGAGGCAATCACGACTGCTCGAGCCATCTTTCCGTGCGTCGGTGGCGGCCGAGGCCGACCATGTCGAACTCGTCGTAGGCCGGCGGCTCGACGCGCACGCCCAGGAGCCTGAGCGCCTGATTGATCGTGCCGATCTGCCCCCACTGGGGGCCGAATGTGACCTCACCATCCTGGAACGCCGCGGCCCCCTGCCCGCCGATGCCACCGAAATATTCGGTCTCGAAATACATCAGCGGCCCCTGGTGCGATGTGCGGCGGAGGAGATCGATGAGCTGCCTGGACAGGTACTGGAAGTGCTCGATGTCATGCGTGCACGGCGCGACCAGGAATGAATCGAGATCGACGTCACGCAATGGCAGGATCGCGAGCTCTCCGGTGAGTGCAATCGGCCGATGCAGCGAGCGCTCGCGCGCAAAGGCCTCGAGGATCGTCGGCGTGGCGATCAGGCCCGTCACGGCGTGTGTCACGGCGGTCGATCTCCAAAGCCGCAGAATTGATCAGGGCGCGAACGGCTCACGTGCACGCCGACCATAACACCCGAACGACGTCAATTCAGCGGAATTGCGCTCGGCTCCGGACGATGCCCACGCAGCGCCGAGCTCGCCTCGTAGGCGACCCGCCGGGCGCGCATCACGTTGCCCAGCGGACGGTGGTCTTCCGTCGCATGCCACGGCGAGAACGACAGCTGGTCGACCGCCTCGCTCAGCGCCCGGCCGCGCGCGTCATCGAGATCGCAGCGCGGGATGCGCAGCTGCGCCACCTTCACCAGCGGCGTGTCGTCGGCCCGCCACGGGACCGAGGTGTCCTCGATCGGGGTGCGGATCTCGTCCATGTAGAACTGAACCAAAAAGTCCAGCACCAGGTCGGCCTTGCGCAGCCGGTCGGCCAGCTCCTCGCGCAGGAAATTGTCCGTCAAAGGGCGCGGCGCTGCCGGCTCGGTCCCCGCTGCGGGTCGGATCGTGAACTTCACCGCGTGAGGCCCGAGCTTGATCGGCGCCGTGCTCGAGAACTCCTCCGTCGCCATGCTGCGGACCTTGCTCAACACGACGGTGCCGACGAGGGCTTTCAGGATGCGCAGCGTTTCGCCAAGGCCGACGGCGCGCGACAGCGTGAAAAGCAGCGTCGCAGGGTGGCGCGATGCCCTGATGAACGCCATGAACTGTCCGACATTGCGCACCGCCGAGGTGACGGAATGGCTCGTGGCCAGGAAATCCTGGGTGACGGCGTCCTCCTGACCCGAGAGCAACTTGCGTCCGGGGACTCCGATCAGCTTGATGGCGATGCCGCGCGGCTCAGGACGCTTGTCGCGGTTGGACTCGGGCGCGCCGTTGGAGAACCGGACCACCGCCGGGAAAACGCGCGGCACGCTGAACACGCCGTAGCGCGCATGCACGGGCAGGCCAGGCAGGACCTCGAACTCCGCCGTCAGTCCGGCGTGGAGCTTGGCGTGAAATCCGCGGCGAAGCTTTCTGTCCGCCTTGTTTGCGACGTCCTTCTGCTGGGCCGCGATCTCGCGCGCAAACCCCTCGAACAACGCCTGCTCGTCGGGCGCCACGAGCTCCCGCCACGCCGTGCTGGGTGCCATCTGGATTGTCATGACCGCCTCCCTCCGCAAACCAAATTCCAACGAACTGATGATGCAAAGCGCCATTGTCGCATCGAGGCGCGTGCGCGCATGTGAGCCAGCTCACAGCGCCACGCGCCATGCGACCAGGATTTGTTGGGCCGGCGATCTAGCGCGCGGCGCGACGCCAATATCCGAGCGATGTCAATCTGTCGGCGAGCGCGCGTCGGTCGAAGCCACGGTAGATTTCCATCCGATCGTCGTGCGACAGCAGCAGGAGCTGACGTTTCGGGGTTGCCGCCAGCAAGGCATCCCAACCAAGCTGGAGAGCAAACGCGATTGCGTTGGACAACAGCTCAGCCTCGCCGCGCGCCAACCGATGCCCGGGCACCTCGTAAAGGCGGCGAGCCTCGCCCTGCGCGGCGCGCCAGCGCTTGTAACGCTCCCACCGCGCGTCCGGCGGCCCGCCTTCGCTCCATCCGTCTCCGCTCACGCAGAACTGGTAGACCAGCGTTGCCGCGCTGAAATTGCCAACCGATGCGGCAACGGCGTTCGCCGCAGCGGCGTAGTCACGTTCGCCGCTCTCGTAATAGAGGACAAGCTTCGGCCGCTCGGCGAGCTCGCGGCGCAGCTTCTTCTCCAGCGTCTTCGCTTCGTCCCGCGCCAGGAACTGCATGACTCTCGCTCTCGGTCTTAGCGGTTGCGCTCGACGAGATCTGACCAGAACGGAATGTACTTGATGTGGTCCGGCCATGGACGCGATTCCCAGCCAATGAACTCGCGTTCAAAATAATCGGCCAGGTCAGTCCCGTAATGGATCACGTCTGACTGATAGACGGAGAACACCGGATTGCCGGCCTCATGCGGCTGCTCCGGCAGATAGCGGTGGCCGATCAGGGGAATCAGCTTCGGCGCGCGCGCAACGACCGACCGCAGCACCTCCCGGCGCGCATCGGCCTCGCTCGGCCGCTCTCCCCATTCCGGCCACCAGAGGCGACTGTGCTCCACGTCAAACAGCAGGCCTTCAAACGGCCAATCCAGCATGCGCCTGATCGCGGCTGCGTCGGTCCAGACGTGTCCATCCAACGGCCGCCGATCGCGCAGCAACGCGACCAGGTCCGGCGGAAACACCAGGCCGAACGTGTGTTGCGCGTGATCGAGCTCCGCCTGCGTGTAGCCCTCGCCCCACTGCACCGATGTGTTGTCCATTGCCTCCGAAACCCCCGGCCAGAGGCAGTGACATAGCAGCCCATCAGCCTCAGCGGAATCGTGGCGCGACCTCGCGCATGAACAGCGCGATGCTCGCGGCGGCGGTCTCGTAGGCCATCGGGCCGAGCCGGAACTGCATCAGCGCGCCGCCGATGCCGATCGCGGCGAGCTCCTCGAGCTCGGCCGCGACCGTCGCCGGCGAGCCGCAGACGAAGCCGAGCGGCCCCGGCGCGAGGTGCGGCGACAGCTTGACGCCCTGCTCGCGCTCGACCTGGTCGCGCATGTATCGGCGCTGCGCGATCATGCTGTCGAAGGCCGGCCGGCCGACCGTTTCGGCGCGCGCATCGGTCTCCGCGACGTAAATGCTGCGCCACACCCAGATCTTGCCGACGTTGCGCGTGATCTCCTCCTCGCTAGAGCCCGCCTCGCGCATGCCCTGCCGATACATCTCGACGCGCTCACGCGTGGTCGCGTTGCTCTGCGGGTTGAGCAGGATCGGCCGACCCTGCCGCCCATAGGCCGTGAGCGAATGCTCGCTCGACGCCGCGCGGTAGATCTCGGGATGCGGCTTGGTGTAGGGCCGCGGACGCAGCCGCGGCACGCGCAGCTGCCAGAATTTGCCGTGGTGCTCGAACGCGTCCTCGATCCACGACCGGCGGATGATCTCCTCGGCCTCCTCGAACCGCGCCTGCGCCTCGTCGGCGTCGAGGCCGTAACCCTGGTACTCGTAGATATTGTAGAAGGTGCCGCGGCCGAGCCCGAGGATCAGCCGGCCCTTGCTCAGATGATCGAGCAGCGCCAGCTGCTCGGCCAGGCGAATGGGGTGATAGAGCGAGGTCTGGATCACCGCGAAGCCGAGCTGCGCGCGCCTCGTCGCGACCGCAAGCGCCGCCGCGAAGGTCAACGGATCGACATAGGCGCAATTGCCGTCGAAATGATGCTCGGCGAGCCACACCGCGTCCATGCCGAGCTCGTCGCACAGGCGCGCCTCGGCGAGGGACTCGTCGATGATCGTACCGTCGCCCGCGGGGTCGCGGCTCTCGGGGAAGAGAAAGTCGCCGAATTTCATCCATCCCTCCGGTCGCGCTTCCAACGTAGCCTAGGCGGGTGAGTTTGCATGCAGGTCGTGTGCCGACTTTATCGCGTGGGTGGAATGCGTGGGGAGCGGCGCTTGGCAAGGCGCGACGCAACCTGGGCAAGGTCGGGAAAACTGGTGACCATGGCGGCGCGCCGCGTGTCCGGCTATCTTCGAAGCCAGCCCGCCCGCCCCGGTGGATCGCCAAGCATGTCAACAGGCAATCACGCGACATCGGCGACCGACCCAACGTTCCTCGGCACCCTCGAAACTTGGCTCCGCGCACAACCGGAGATTCTCGTGCTGTTTCGCTATTCGGCCGCCGCGGGCGCCAAGGACTTCGAGTTCTTTTCCTCGTTCGAGGCGCTGTCGAGCCGAATCCGTCGGTTGCCGTCGAGCACGTTCGTCACTGCTTTCCGGAGCCACAGCTGACGTTGCGCGGGATCGTCGACGACGATTTCGTCGCCAAGTGCTCGACAGCGATTCCGGACGGTGTGGAATTTCTTGTGCTGGAGATCGCGCCAAGGTCAGCAGGCAAGGCGGTTTGGACGCATTGGTGCGCGGGCGAGACCCACGCCGAGCTGCGTGAGGCGCTGGAAGCTTCACGCGGCGTCTCAGTCGCAGTCGGGCGGTATCCGCCTTGGGATGAGGAGATCGACGAAGTCGTCGCTGCCGTTGTTCCGGATCAGCGCGGCACGGTGAAGGTCGGCGTTTATTGACAGCACCGCTGCATCCGATGTCGCGCCGCAGGATCATTCAGTTGAACGCTCTGTTCGTGCTGGGCCTCGGCATCTACGGCGTGGTGACCGACGAGCAATATTGGCGAGCGGTCGGTCACGACCCGTACCTGTACGACTATCTGTTCTGGTTCGGCCTCGCCTTGAACGGACCGTCCGGCCTTGCGGCAGATTATCTGTCGTGGCTGATCATCGGGAACGTCGAAAGTCCCATCCATCGATTGCCGTTCATCGTTCAGAAGAGTCCCGAGTGGCAATTTGCGGCCCAGTACGTGCTTTGGCTGTTGCTGCTGTGGCTGCAATGGAGGAGCTACGATGCCATCGCCACGTGGTGCGCCGGCCATCGCCGGCGCGAGATCGCACTCCATGTGCTGGCCGCGGCGATCGTCGCGATTGGAAGCGTCGCGGCGTACCAGGCCTGGGACCCTGGCCATCATCCCGACGTCGACATGTTCATTATCCCTTATTTCTGGTTCGTACGCGTGGCCGGTGTGGCGCTGTCGGGCGTCGTCATCCTCGCCTACTATCAGCTGGTGACACGCCGTCGTAGCCAAGTCGCTATCAAGGCGGCGTAGTCGTCAATGGCTCGCCGTTCAGGCGAGCGGTTTCGCCATCCGCAGCATCGGGACCGCAGCGCCGCCGCGAGAATCCTCGATCCGCTCGACCGGCTGGTATCCGCAGGCCCGATAGAGCGGCTCGCCGGCCATGGTCGCCATCAGCTCGACGCGCGCAAAGCCTGCCGCGCGCGCCGCCGCCTCGCACAACGAGAGGATCAGTCGTCCGACGCCGCGCCGCACGTAGGCGGGATGCGTATACATGGCGCGCACGCGTGCCGCGTCCCTGGCCGGATCGAGCAGGGCCGCGTCGCGGCCGGGCGATCGGTCGCCGCCGTAGAGCGTCGCGCGGCGGCTCCAGCCGCCGCATCCGGCCAGCGCGTCGCCGGCCTCGACGACGAAGTAGGTGCCGTCGTCGACCAGCTGGGTGTCGAGGCCCATGATCGTGCGGCTCGACTCGATCTGGGCCCGATCGAGGAACGGCTTCTGCAGCTCGGCGATGGCGACGTCCATCAACGTCGCCAGCACGGCGAGATCGTCGCGGGTCGCCAGCCTGTGGCGGAATTCGGATCGTGGTTCGAGCATCGGCCTTCTCCGATGCACTTCTTATAGCTGCCGACGCTCCGCTGCTACTGTGACGCGTCCAGCACACCCTCGATCCGTTCGACGATGTCAGCCGGCAACGCATCTGCTGCCTCTCGCAACGCGCTCTTCGCGCCATCGCGCACGGCCGCCGGCGGCGGCACGGGCGCATAGGTCGCGCGATGCTCCGGCTGCCAGCGGGCGAGCGCCGCCGCAGCCGCGCCTTCATGCGCATCCGGATCGGTCCGTGCCGCGTCGAGCAGCGCGATCAGCGCCGGCCACGGCGGCAGCCGCAGCATCGCTTCGGCCATCGCGCGTCGGGACACCGGCGTCGACGCTTGCGGCCAGAGCCGCTGGAGCGTCGCTGCGTCCGGCTCGGGAAGCCGGAGCGCGAGCAATGCGAGCGCCTGCCGGCAGACGCCGTCGCGACGGTCGGCCAGCGTCGTCAGCAGCGCATCGTGGCACGCGTCCGCGTCGAGATATGCGGCCGCCTTGAGCGCCGCGCGCGCCTGACGCGCCGGCCTGCTCAGAAATGCGATCACCACGTTGCAGTCGGCCGGCACGCCGGTCTCGCCGAGGCCGACAATGGCCGATGCGGTCCGCATGCCGCCCTGTGACAGCGCCGCGCGATACCACGCGGCGAAGTCCATGGCCGGATCACGTTTGCCGAGATGAAAGCGTGCCAGGTGCCGGATCGTGGGCGATGTATCGAGCAGCGCTTCATGCAAACGGTCGCCGGCCCAGTCGTCGCCGGCGGCGACCATGGCCTCCTGCGTGCGCAACCGGATGCGCGACGAGGGATCGGAGACGAGCCGCCTGCGCAGTCCGGCCGCGATGGCCGGAGCGACCGGACGGAGGCGCTGCTCCCAGGACGGCAGCCATGACCGCACGACCGGGTCGTCGCTGCCGAGCGCGAGTTCCAGGATATCGGGCCGCGATGCGAGGTCGAGGCCGTCCAGGACGCGGCACGCCTCGCGCCGCGCCAACTTGCTGTCCGACCGAAGGCTCGCCGTCAGCGAAACCAGCTCCGACTCCCGCAGCAACAAGGCCCGGATGTCGGCGATGAGAGCGGACGTATCGACTCGCCGAAGCCGTTCGAGGCGCGCGACCAGCGGCAGCAGGCGTGCGAATTCCGGCGCGCGCTCGACGCGCAGGTGCGCGCGCACGGCGCGCTCGGCGCGGTTGCGCACCGGCCCGACCCAGTCCGCGCAGCGCCACAGCAGGAACGGCAACGCCGCCGGATCGGCCGACGCCGCGAGCGCGGCGACGGCGGCCTCGCGGACGTAACCATCGGCATGCGACGCGAGCAGGCCGAGCAGCGGAATCTTCGCCGGCCCCTTGCCGATGTGGTCCGGCGCAGGCGGCGCGACCCAACTCCGATGTCCTCGACTCGGTCCGATGTGCCATGCGTCGCTATCCAGCCTGCGGACCGCCTCATCCAGATCCGGCAGGGCTTCGGGCGGCATGGACGAGAGAAGTCGGGCGATGGCGACCTCGGCCGCGGCTATCACATCCGACATGCCGCGTGCGTCGAACCACCTGTCGATCGAGAGCCCCGGAGGGGTGAACACGCGTGGCATCATCCCCGGCCAGATGACAGGCAGGACGGCCAATGCCGCCCTCGGCTCCTGCGTGCGGCCCAGCCGCTCGAGCAGCGCCACGGCGTCCTGGCGTCCCTCCGGCAGCTTGCGCGCCGCGAGAGCGAGCGCATCCATGACCTGCTGCGTGTTCGGGTCGATACGTTCCATTGCGCGGCCTGCCGGTTCTCAGTGTTCCGGCGCCTCACGCTGTTGGTCGGTTGTGATCGGCAACGGTTCACGCGCGTGCAGCCAGCGCCGCGGAATACCGTCGGAACCGACGCCGAGCGCGAGAATCCCGCCGACGATGGCGCAGGTCGTGTCGCGGTCGCCGAGCGCGCTCACGGTCTGCCACATCGCCTCCTCGAAGCCGTCCGACGCGTGCGCGGCGACCCAGAGGCATAGCGGCACGGTATCGGGCGCGGTGACGCCGGAGCCATTGCCGAGCGCCGTTGCCGCTTCGACGATGGTCGCGTCCGACGCCACGTCGAGCGCTTCGCCGATCGCGTCGCGTGTATGGCCCGGCGGTACCGCGTCGCGCACCGCCGCGATCCAGCTCGCGCCGAGCGGCTTGCCCGACTGCCGCCGCTGCCACGCCAGCGCTGCCGCCGCGGCGACCGCGATCGCGCCGGCGATGCCTTCCGGATGCGCGTGTGTCACTTCCGCGCTCAGGCGCGCCTGCTGGCAGACGGTCGCCAACGGCTCCTCCGCAAAGAACGCGCCGAGCGGCGCAACCCGCATGGCCGCGCCGTTGCCGAACGAGCCCATGCCGCGGAAGCCGATTTTCGTGAGCACGCGCCAGTCGAGCCCTTCGCGCACGCCGCAGAGAACGGTATAGGCGCCCTGTCCATAGTTGCGGGTGAACTGCATGCGCGCGGCGAAGCGGCGGGCCAGGTCGTCCTGGTCGATCGCGCGGCGCTCGCGCAGAATGTCCACGATCGACAGCGCCATCTCGGTGTCGTCGGTATAGGTCCACGGCGTGTCGGGAAGCTCGCGCCGCGACACGCGTCGAAGCACCTCGTCGGACGATACGAAGAACCGCTCGCCGAACGCGTCGCCGACGGAGAGGCCGTCGAGCGACATCAGCGCTCTGCCGATGGCGTCCGTCATTCCGAGTCATCCGTCGAGCTGGCGAGCCTCGTTACCGGGGCACCAACAGCGGCACGCTTCCACCCATCGAGCGGCGCTGGTTGACGTCGGTGAGCACGACGACGAAATCGGGTATTTCGAAGCTCACGGACACGCCGCCGACTTTCTTGAAGGCCGGCAGCGGGACCGGCTGTGTCGCACCGTCCGGTCCGATCCGGTAGATGCCGTCGATACCAGCTGCCCACAGGCTGTCCCCCCGCCGCACCAATCCGAAGAACGCCACCGTCGAGCCCGTATTGTGCAGAGCCTCGCCCGGTTGCCCGCCATAGGCTTTGACATAGAGCGGGCTGATCACATTCCCGCACAGTTCAACAATAGCGCCGTGCGGCTCAAAGTGCACCAGCCCGACCGCGACGGCCAGGCAGTCGGGTTTCCAGGGCACGGCAACAATGCCGTTGACCGGATTGAAGTCGAGATCGAACGGTTCATAGGGCGACTTGCCGACCACGCTGCGCGGGATCGTCGACACCTCGCCGGTTTGCCGATCGATCCGCTGCACGCCGCCGCCCCATTCGCCGGCGTTGAAGCCGACCAAGATGCTTGTCGGGCCCACCTGCATCGTTGGGATTGCAGCGGTCCCTGGAACTACGCCACCTTGCACCGGTTGCGACAGCGCGGTCGCGCGCTGCGTCTTTCCGGTCACCTCGATGATGCGCCGGGAGGACAGCAGCATGGGACCGGCATCGGTGCTGCTCATTGCGATGAAGCTGTCGTCCGCCGTCGGGACCTTGGCTGTCACGGCCCATGTCCCGCCAATCCATTCGCGGATGGTCCAATCCGTGCAGCCGTTGCGCCGGCAGGTGATCACCGCCGGCCGGCCGTGCTCCAGCCAGAGATCGAGCGCCGGCTCGGGAAGCGCGACCGCGACGCGCTCATCTTTTCCATCGGCAATGGTTGACAGGACTCCCGCATCGGTCAGCAGCCAGAGGCGTCCGTCGGCGAAGATGGCGCGCTGAATGAACGAATCCTGGCCGGCACGGACAGGCTCCGGCCGGGCCGCGTCGGCGCCCGCACTGACCATGGCGATGAACGTCAGGGCCAGAAGACCGCAACGCATGACCGTCTCCGTGCCTCGCTCTTTCATGCAGTCGGCGCATCGCTCCATGTGGTTCGAAGCGGCCTGCCAGGAAAAGCGCGGAGCAAAGCGCGGAGCAAAGGCGCGAACCTCCTTCCCGCCTCGCGAGACAGACGTGATACTGATGCAGCCTCGGCCGCACCGGCCGAGGCCGTGACAAGATCAGCAGCGTACCGATGCGGATCTCGCTCCCGCCGCCCGCCCCGGACAAGATCAAGCGGCTCGAGGTCGCCGCCGCGGCGCGCCCGGGCCTCTACCGCCTGCGGCTGGTGCTGCTCGCGCTTTGCGGCGATGCGGTGCTGACCTTCGTGCGCGTGTTGCCGGCTGCCGGGCCGATCGCCGTCGGCGCGATCTTCTTCGACAGCACCATCATTCACGTCCTGGCCGGCGCCTCCGTGCTCCTGCTGATCTGGGTGATGCGCCCCGGCATCCGGTCGACGGGCGGCCGCAAGATCGCACCAACCGACGCGCCCGAGCTGTTCGCCGCGCTCGACGACCTCAAGACCAGGCTCGACGTCGGCCGGCGGCTCGAGGTGCGGCTGGACGACGACCTCAATGCGGGCGCGCTCGAGCTGCGCGGGCTGTTCGGCCTCATCGGCACGCAGCGCGTGATGACCCTCGGCGTGCCGCTGCTGGCGCTGCTCGGCAAGGATGAGGCGCGTGGCGTGATCGCGCACGAGTTCGGTCATTTTTCCCGACGCCATGGCCGGCTCGGTCACTGGCTTTACTGGGCCCATCTCGGCTGGCTCGCGCACGCCGGCCGCACCGACGAGTACAAGAGCAGCATCCTCAACCGCGCCGGCGCCGTCATCGCCGAGATGTTCGTGCCGGTCTTCAGCCGCCGCGCCATGGTGTGGTCGCGCCGCAGCGAATACGAGGCCGACGCGGACGCGGCGAGCGCGGTCGACGGCGCACACCTGATCAGCGGGCTGGTGCGGCTCGACGCGTTCCATGCCTGGCAGGCCGACGAGCTTCCGCTCATCACGCGAAGCTGGCAGCGCGCCGAGCCGACCGCTCCGGACAATTGGCTGGAACGCACGATCGCCGCGTTCGAAGCGACGCCGGCCGATGTGCTGGCGAGCATCGCCGCCGACGAGGCGGCGCGCACCGGCGACTGGGCCGACACGCATCCGCGATTGGCGCAGCGCGCCGCGGCGCTCGGCCTGACGCCAAGCCTCACGCCGCGCAACGGGCCGGGCGGCTCGGCCCTGCTTGGCGCGTATTGGGCGAATGCCGCCGCGGACTTCAACGCGCGCTGGCGCCAGGAGAACATGGTCGCGTGGTCGGTCGCCCACGCGCGCTATCGGCTGATCGAGGCGCCGCTGATTGCCGCCGCGCCCGAAACCGTATCGACCTGGCCGATCGCGCAGCAGCTCGCGCGCGCCGGCGCGCTGCGCCGATTTGATCCGGACCGCGGTCTCGCTGCACTCGCGGCATTGCATGCCGCGGCGCCCGACGACCGTCCCGTCACGTTCGCTCACGCCACAGCGCGGCTCGCCGACGGCGACGCGAGCGCGGTCGACAGCCTGGTCGCGCTCGCCAAGGCGGACGCGAGCTGGCGCGTGCCGGTGTGCGAGCGGCTGGTCCGCTACTACCGGAGGATCGACGACCGGCCGGGAGAAAACCGTTGGACCGACCAGCTCCACCATGTCGGTGAAGCCGCGGCGCGCAGCTATGCAGAGATCTGCGACAATCTCGACGCGGGGAAGATCGCTCCGACGTCACGGCCGGCACCGCTGATCGAGACGTTGCACGCCGGCTTCGCCGCCGATCCGAGAGTCGCCAGGGCGTGGCTGGTGGAAGGCACGGCGGAGACGGCGCGCGGCGGAACGAGGCGCGCCGACGCGTTGATCCTCGTGCTCGATCCGTTCGACGACATGCAGCAGCCCTACGACACCGGTGTCGTCGAGGACCGCCACCGCCAGACGCTGGACAGCCTCATCGAGCCGAACGGGCTGCCGGTCGTGATCTCGTTCTATTCGACCGAGCGACTGCCGCCGGATCTGCACGCCGCGCTGGAGAAGCTGCCGGCCGGCAGCGCCTACGTGCGCTGAACGGGCGCAGATCTACACTCGAGACTTGGCTTTCAGCGCGGAACCTGCTGGATTTGCGCCGCGGAACGTCTTTGCGCGAAGGTCTTTGCCGCATGCTCGACGCAGAAGCCCTGTCGGCCCTGATCGGCAACATCTACGACGCGTCGCTCGATCCGGCGCAGTGGTCCTCCGTGCTCGCCAAGCTCAGTGGCTTCGTCGGCGGGCCGGCGTCCGGACTCTATGCCAAGGACGCGACGGCGAGGACCGGCAACATCTTCTACCACGACGGCGGCATCCCGGCCCATTACGTGCAGCTCTACTTCGACAAGTACGTGAAGCTCGATCCCTCCAACACGGCGCATTTCTTCGCCGAGATCGAGCGGCCGATGACGACGTCCGACTTCATGCCGTACGAGGAGTTCCTCGAGACCCGTTTCTACAACGAATGGGCGAAGCCCCAGCGCCTGGTCGACCACGTCACCGTCGCGCTCGACAAGTCGGCGACCAGCGTCGCGATGTTCGGCGTGTTCCGCCACGAGCGTGACGGTCTCGCCGACGAGGACACGCGCGCGCGCATGCGGCTGATCGCGCCGCACGTGCGCCGCGCCGTGCTGATCGGCCGCGCGATCGACCTCAAGACCACGCGCGACGCGAGCCTCGCCGAGACGGTCGACGGGCTCGCCGCCGGCATGTTCCTGGTCGACGCGGGCGGCCGCATCGTCCACGCCAACGCCGCGGGCCACGCCATGCTGGCCGATGCCGATTTCCTGCGCGCGAACGGCGCGCGACTCGTCGCCGCCGACGCTGCGGCGGACCAGACGCTGCAGGAGATCTTCGCGGCCGCCGGCAGCGGCGATGCCGCGCTCGGCGTCAAGGGCATCGCCGTGCCGCTCGCGGCGCGCGGCGGCGAGCGCTTCGTCGCCCATGTGCTGCCGCTCACCTCGGGGGCGCGGCGCCGCGCCGGCGCAGCCTACGCGGCGGCCGCCGCGCTGTTCGTGCACAAGGCCGCACTCGCCACGCTGGCCCCGCCCGAGATCATCGCCAAGACGTACAATCTCACGCCGACCGAGCTGCGCGTCCTCCTCGCGATCGTCGAGGTCGGCGGCGCGCCCGAGGTCGCCGAGGCGCTCGGCATCGGCGAAGGCACGGTCAAGACGCACCTGAAACGCCTGTTCGCCAAGACCGGGACGCGCCGTCAGGCCGACCTGGTGAAGATCGTCGCCGGCTTCGCGAGTCCGCTCGCGAGCTGAGCTGACCGGGGGATGAAACTGCCTACTGCACAGGCGCCGAGCAGCGTCGCCGCCTCATTGGGCTACCGGCCGCACGCACTCACATCCGTGTTATTTCGGAGGGCCGTTGCTTCACCTGGCCGTCAGCCGCTTGACCGACGAGTCGATCGTGCCGCTGCGCGCGCACACCACCTTGACGCGGTCGTTCTCGCCGAGTTCCTCGCCAAGCGAGGTCTGCGCCACGTAGGCCTGGCCGTGCATGAAGCATGTGGCCGGATTGGCGAACTCTTCGGGCACCCGCATCACCGCGATCGCGTTGGTGCGCGTGCAATCGTGGAGATCGGGCGTGGTCACGACCGAGCAGATGAGGACGAGAGCGGTCAGCATTTGACGTCACCTTTCGTCGACCGAGTCGTCACCTCGATCCATGAAATCCCGTACGCGGCGAGATGTGATGCAAGTCACATGCTGCGCGACGTGCGCAAATCGCCCGAACGCAAACGTTCGGTATTCAAGGAACGTGCCAAGTTCCCGGACCGCAGATGAGCCGATTCGCATGGCCCGCCGAGAGTCCGGGTGACTATGTACGTGCCTGCACCGATGCTTTTGTCGGCCCACCTCCCCCGCCGGTTCGGAACGGTTTTGCGTAGCCGCTGTTCTGTCCTGCAGAGGAAATTTTCGTGCCGCCGCACTGCAAGCGCGGCCTGGCCGTGTGTTGAACGATGGCTTCCGCAGAGTCCCCGACCTTCGCCACAACCGGCCCACCCCAGGCACATGGCTGGCGTGACCTCGCCGTAGCCCTCTACAACAACATCTCCGAGCACCGCGTTCTCGCCATCGCCGCCGGCATCACGTTCTATTCGCTGCTGGCGCTGTTCCCGGCCCTGGCCGCGCTGGTCTCGCTCTACGGGCTGTTTTCTGATCCCGGAACGATCACCCGGCATCTCGAAAGCGTGTCCGGGCTCCTGCCGGGGGGCGCCATCGAGGTGATGCGCGATCAGATGACGCGCGTCGCGTCGCAACATAACGGCGCGCTCGGGCTCACCTTCGTGATCGGCCTTGCGGTATCGCTCTGGAGCGCCAACGCAGCAATGAAGGCGCTGTTCGACTCACTCAACATCGTCTACGCCGCGCGCGAGACGCGCGGCTTCATCAGGCTCAACGCCGTCTCGCTCCTCTTCACCGCCGCCGCGATCGGTTTCGTGCTGCTCGCGATCGCCGCCATCGTTGTCATTCCGATCGCGCTGAAATTCCTCGGCCTCGCCAGCGTGACCGAGACGCTGATCCGGCTCGCGCGCTGGCCGGCTTTGTTCGTCGCCGTGGCGCTGGCGCTCGCTATCATTTATCGGTTCGGAGCATGCCACCCGCGGCCGCAATGGCGCTGGATCACCTGGGGCAGCGCCACGGCGTCGCTGGTCTGGCTTGGCGGATCGGCGCTGTTCTCCTGGTACGCCGAGAACTTCGGCCACTACAACGAGACCTACGGCTCGCTTGGCGCGGCGATCGGCTTCATGGTCTGGATGTGGCTCTCCGCCACGGTGGTCCTGATCGGCGCCGAGATCGACGCCGAGCTCGAGCGCAGAACCGATCCGGCGAAGCGCGGGGAGACCGATCCGAACCTCAGATACAAGGGCTCATGACCGGCTCGCGCGGGGTCGCCAGCAGCGTGTCGGTCGCGGCCTTGATCTGATCGGCGCTCGCGCTGCGCAGCTTGTCGAGGTCGCGGTGCTGGCAGATCTTCTGCAGGTAGCCCTCGCTCACGCTGCGCTGGAGCGACGCCGCCGTGCGGCGCTTGAAATCGTCGAGCATCGCCCGCGTCGGCTCCAGCGACGAGTTCGTCAGGATGAACGCGTCCATCGCGACGATCGCCGCGTCGATCGCGTCATCGGCCGGCTTGCGCGCCAGCTTGCAGGCAGCGGTCTGCGCCTGCACCGTCAGGTAGACCGTCCAGCGGCAGAGCACGGCGCCGTCGCCCTCGTCCTTCTCGAGCTGGCGTGCGCCGAACACCATTTTCTTGACCGGTTTGGTATCCTGCTTGCTGTCCTGCTTGGCGTCCTGAGCCTGCGCCGGCCCGGCCGAGGCGATCGCCGCCGTCAGGGCGACGACAAAGCCGAGCACGACACCACGCGTGCATGATTTCAACCACGTCATTTTGAGTAGCGCTCCCACAACGCTAGAGAATGGATGGCGCGCGCAATCTAGCGGCCGCCTGACAACACAATCTGATATCGGCGCAGCAACCTGATCGCAGTTCGTTTTCCCAACGTTTACTTTTGGCAACTGTTGACGCCGCCGCCCTGGTGGCGATCATTGGGGGCGAACAAGGGCTTACAACGCCGAGCGGGGAGAGAGACGTGGCCGAGCTGCACAGCAATTCACATCGCGTGGATGTGGAGTCGAACTGGCCCGACCGCATCCACGCGGTGTTCAAGGACAAGGGCATCAGCGTGGTCGGCTACGTGCCGGACACCGGCCACGCGCGGCTGATGACGCTCTGCCAGGAGGACAACGCCATCACCGACGTGGTGCTGACCAGCGAGGCGGAAGGCCCGGGCCTGATCCTCGGTGCGGCGCTCGGCGGACAACGGACCGCGCTCCTGATGCAGTCGAGCGGCGTCGGCAACTGCATCAATACGTTCTCGCTGCTCAAGAACTGCGACGTGCCCTGCATCATCCTCGTCACCATGCGCGGCGAGTTCAACGACTTCAATCCGTGGCAGGTGCCGATGGGCTCGATCACCGAGGCAACGCTCAAGCTTTGCGGCTTCACGACCTACCGGGTCGACCATGCCGCTGACGTCGAGGAGATCGTGGCCGCCGGCTGCAACATGGCGTTCGGCGGCAACTTCCAGGTCGCCATTCTGCTGTCGCAGCGCATGGTCGAGCGCGGCAAGGGGCATCACTGAGGGAGCGGATGCCATGATGGATCGCAATGTCATTCGTCTCATTGTCGCCGGGCTCGCGATGCTCGCCATTGTGATGTCGGCCGATGCATCACGCGCAGAGCCCTATTGGCAAATTCATGAAAAGGACGACGTCGCCGAGCTGCGGGCACTGGCCGACAAGGGAGACGCCGGCGCACAATTCCAGCTCGGGACCAAGTACCTGGATGGGCGCTGGATCAACAAGGACGTCGCCGAAGGCCTGCGGTGGCTGACCGCCTCGAGCGAGCAGGGATTCGTCAAGGCGCAGCTACTCCTCGGCACCTACTATGCCGACATCACCCGCGATGATACCGCGGCGCTGGTGTGGCTGCGCCGGGCGGCCGAGAACAACACGGCGCCTGAAGGCGCGATTGCCGCCCGCAAGGCCGGTGTCGTTCTCTCGCGCAATCCCGCCGCAGCGGCCGAGGCAGCGCGCTACTTGCGTCAGGCTGCCGAACGCGACGAACCGCAGGCTCAGGTGCTGCTCGGGACGCTGCTGATCGACGGTCGCGGCATCGACCAGGATTTCAACGCGGCACTGCAATGGATTGAGCGCGCCGCGGCGGCGAGATACGCGCCCGCAACCTACGTGCTGACCTTCATCTACGCCGAAGGCTTCGGCACCTCCGCGAACGCCGCCGAAGCAGCCGCGCGGCTCGCCGGTCCGAACGCCAGCCGCAGCGAGGCCGAGGCGCTGTATATCCTCGGCGCGTTCTATCACAAGGGATTCTGGCTGCCGCGCGACGACCGGCCGGTGCTGGCGTGGGTTCTCGCGCGAATGGGTCTCGGCGAAGACGCGATCCGGCAGTATTTCGATGCACAACGCGTCAGCGTCGACACCCGTTGGGCGGACTGGGAGCGCGCGATCGCGTGGTATCGAAAAGGCGCGGAGGCCGGCCACATCGGCGCCCAGGTCAATCTGGGGCTGATGCATCTCGACGTTCAAAGCTCCCGCTGGGACTGCGGCGAAGCCGTGAAGTGGATGCGAACCGCCGCCGACCGCGGCGACCCGACCGCGCAGCTCAATCTCGGCTCGCTCTATCTCCAGGGACCCGACCGGACGGTGACGCGCATCGGTGCCCACGGGATCAACGTCCCGGGCGGCGTGCGGATCGAGAGCATCGATGCGAACGGCGCCGCGGCGCGCGCGGACTTGCACCAGGGCGACCACATCATCAGCGTCGACAACACGCCGCTCGCGACCTACGGCATGGAGGACCTCAGCGCACTGGTGCAGCGCGGCCGCCAGATGACGTTCACGCTCAAGCGCCCCGGCGAGGACACCACGCGCGCGATCGAGGTCACGCCTGACAAGGTTGAGTTGAAGTGCCCCGGCGCCGAGATCGCCGGCTTGCGGCAGGACGCCTCGGAGGCGGTCCGCTGGTTCGAGAAGGCTGCGGATGGAGGCCATCCATCCGGGCTGTTCTTTCTCGCCCGCGCCTATCGCGAGGGCACCGGAACGGCGCGAAATCCCGAGAAAGCGCTCGAGCTCTATCGCAAGGGCGCCGGCCGCGGCGACTGGCAGGCCGCGCATGCACTGTTCGAGATGTACGCCCAAGGGGAAGGCGTGGAGAAGAACCAGCAGCTCGCCGAGGAATGGTACCGCAAGGCGCTGCAGTTCAAGCATCGCAGCATCGGACGGAACTGATGCGGAGGCCGGACATGCGGCAATCAAGGACGCAGACGAGATGATGGATCGCAGGACATTCGTCGGCCGCCTGCTCGAAGGGCGCGCCGACCTGATGGTGGTGACCGGCATTGGCTCGGCGACCTACGACGTCGCCGCGCACGGCGACCACGCGCTCAACTTCTATCTCTGGAGCGCGATGGGCTCGACCGCCATGGTCGGCCTCGGCCTTGCGCTCGCCCGGCCGGATCGTCGTGTCTGCGTGATCACCGGCGACGGCGACGTGTTGATGGGCATGGGCAGCCTCGCCACCATCGGCGTGAAGCAGCCGAAAAACCTCTCGCTCGTCGTACTCGACAATCGGCACTATGGCGCCACCGGCATGCAGCCGAGCCACACCGCGGCCGGCATCGATCTCGCCAAGGCGGCGGAGGCCTGCCGGTTCACGCGCGTGCTCGCGGTGTCGGAGCTCGACTCGGCCGACGAGGTGCGCGGCCTCCTGCACGGCGGCCAGGGGCCGATCTTCATCCATGCACGGGTCGCCGCCGACGACCAGAAGCGCATCATTCCGAGCCGCGACGGCATCGCCATCAAGCAACGGTTCATGGCGGCGGCGGGGTCGTAGGATGGGTTGAGCGAAAGCGAAACCCATCATTTCAAGCCGCAAGTCAGCACGATGGGTTTCACTTCGTTCAACCCATCCTACGGGCCTGGCAGGCTCCTTACTCCTGCTGCTTCGCGCCGGAAAAGCGAACCACCTTGCCCCATTTGTCGATCTCCTCGGCCATGAAGCGGCCGAAGTCGGCGGGGGTCCCCGTGAGCACCACGCCGCCGAGATCGGCGAGCCGTGTCTTCAGCTTCAGATCGGCGAGCGCGGCATTGATCTCCGCGTTGAGCTTCGTGACGATCTCCGGCGGCGTGCCCTTCGGCGCTGCGATGCCGTGGAACGAGCTCGCCTCGTAGCCGGGCACGAACTCGGCCATGGCCGGCACGTCGGGCAGCGCCTCGGAGCGCGTCTTCGTCGTCACCGCGAGCGCGCGCAGCTTGCCAGCACGGATATTGGCGATCGACGCCGGCACGGTGTCGAACAGCACCTGCACCTGGCCGGCGAGCAGGTCGGTCGTCGCTGGTGCGACGCCGCGATACGGCACGTGCAGCATGTCGACGCCGGTCATCATCTTGAACAATTCGCCGGCGACGTGCGGCGAGGAGCCGATGCCGCCTGAGCCCATGCTGATCCTGCCCGGATTGGCCTTGGCATAGACAATGAACTCGGGGACGGTCGTCGCCGGCACCGAGGGATTGACGTCCATGACGTTCGGCACCACGTCGATCGAGGCGACCGGCACGAAGTCGCGCGTGTAATCGTAATTGAGCTTCGCGTAGAGCGTCGGATTGATCGCATTGGCGACGCTGACGGACAGCAGCGTGTAGCCGTCCGGATCGGCGCGCGCGACCGCCTCGGTGCCGATATTGCTGCCGGCGCCCGGCCGGTTGTCGACCACGAAGGTCTGCCCGGTGCGCTCGCTCAGCGCCTGCGCGACCAGCCGCGTGATGATGTCCGCCGAGCCTCCCGGCGGAAAGCCGACAACGATGCGCACCGGCCGCGTCGGGTAATCGATGGCGAAGGCGATGTGCGGAAACGCGACGGCGCTCCCGGCGGACGCGAGCAAGCGACGGCGTGTGAGCCCCACGAGAAATCCTCCCGGCGTCATGTTTTGCCGGAAGGCTACACCACGGGTTTGACCCGGCGAAAGTTGCCGGTGGAGCCGAATCTATCGAAGCCCGCCGCCACCGGCATTCGGACCGACCGTCAGGATCTGCCCGCCCCCGGTGCCAGGGCTGGTCGGGCTGCAACTCGGGCCGGTGCACGCACCGGTGTCGATGGGCGAAATCGGCGGGCGCGTGTTGAGGCCGCCGAGCGCGTCATTGAGGTCGATCGTCTTGTCGTTCAGCTCGTAGCGCCGCGGATCGGTCCAGAAGGCGTTGCCGAACAGCGGAAACGGGATATTTCCGGCGACGTTGATGATGGTCGAGTCCCAGGTCACGAACTGGCTGGTGCCGTCGGCGAAAATGACCAGCGCCTTGCCGGGCAGGACCTCGACGACCTGGCCGTTCGGCAGCCGCGCGATGCAGGTACCTTCGACGCCGACCAGCGCCAGCGCCGGCCGATGCGAGCCCGCCGGCGCACCCGACAACATGAGGTCGCAGATGGTGCCGCGCACGCCGATGGTCGCGACCGGCGTCTTGATCGAATAACTGGTCGGGCTCTGCGAGCCGGAGATGAAGCGGAACGCGCCCTTGGTCGCCGACAAGGCCAGCGTGCCGGTGCCGCGCTCCGCGTTGTAGACGAAGCGGTCGAGCTTGATCTCGGACTGCGGACCGATGCTCAGGCTCGTCTGATCGAGGAACAGGAGCTGCGCCGTGGCCGCCTGCCCGGTGCGGACCAGCTCATTGGCGAACACTTCACTCCCGGCCCCGAGCGCGCGCGGCGCGGCGCCGATGAAGCCGTGCACCTCGTTCTTGGTCGCGGCGGCGACGCCGATCTTGTCGGCGAGCGCGAGCTGCGGGAGCAGCATGGCCGAAGCGGCCGCCAGGATGGCTTTGGTCAGACGCTTCATCGGTTGAACCCCGCCATTGCGTAAGGATGCGTTCCGAAATCCAAAGTATGCCCCATCCCCGCCAAAATTTTGGCGACTGCAATGAACCTTGGCATCGCCTGAAAAGTCAAATCACTATGCTTGAGATTACTGTGGTTTGTTTGCCACAGGCCCACAGAACATTGCTGGCAGCGCATTGACATCTATCGGGGGAATATCCTTGATTGCGGCGGGGATGGGGCTCGATCCGGGTCCCGTCGTGGATGATTCGACCAAGCGAGGCCTGACAGCGCGCTGACGCGCCGCGAAAAAATCGCGTCTGATATCGAGTCGAGGGGAAATGCGTTTCGTCGTCACTCTCACGGTCGTGATCATGGCGGCGATGGCGTCCACCTCGGCAGGTGCCGCGGACGACGATCTGCGCATCATCTACGCCCAGGTCATCCGCAACCCGACCGACACGCAGCTCAATCTCCGTTACGCGCGACTCGCCGAGGAACGCGGCATGCTGCGGTGGGCGCTCGCCGCCTACGAGCGCATGCTGGTCAACGATCCCGACAACGACGAGGTCAAGCGCGGCCTGCAGCGCATCCGCCGCAAGCTGCAGCCGAGCGTGACCCAGTGGGCGCTCGAGGTCGGCGGCATCTTCGAATCGAACCCGCGCTACAGCCCGACCAATCCGAACAACGAGCTGCAGCTGCTCGGCACGCTCGGCATGCGCGACGAGCGCAACCTCGGCGACTGGCGCTGGCGCACCACCGGCTCGGTCGCCGGCTGGTGGCATCAGAAGGAAAGCGACCTCAACTACGCCTATGCCGGCGGCGTGACCGGCCCGGTGCTCGACGTCGCCTCCGGCTATTCGCTGCACCTCGCCGCCGGCGGCGGCGCGTCGTATTTCGACAATCGCTTCTTCTACGGCGAGGCGGTGGCGCAGGCGACGCTCGAGGGCTATCTCGACGGCGCCTATCGCGCCATCCAGGTGCGCGGCGCCTGGCGCACCTATGACAACTTCTTCCCGCTGACCGAGGGCTTCTACGCCGACGTCACCGGGCGCTTCCATTTCCCGGAGGTGATCGGCGAAGGCAGCCTGCTGGTGCTGGCGCCGTGGGCGCGCTGGAGCGGCATTTCCGGCATCGGCATCTCCTCGGTGCTGACCGACGTGCAGCCCGGCGCCTATGTCGAAACGGGCGTGCGCTCCGAGCTGATGAAGTCGATCACCCCGTGGCTGGTGCTCGGCCCGACCTTCTCGGTCTATCACCGCTGGTACAGCCACGACGTGGTGCCGGTGACCGTCGACACCAAGCGGCGCGACCTGTTCGTCGTGCCCGGCGCGACCGCGCTGTTCCCGAACCTGTTCGCCTATCAGACCGGCCTGCGGCTCGACTACAAGTACATCGACGACAAGTCGAACGATTTTACCCGCGGGTTCACCGATCACATCATGTCGGCGACGATCTACGCGCGGTTCTGAGGCGGAGCCGAAACCGACCTAGAACCACGACACTGGCCTGCGTCGCAGTCGCGCGGTCATGGCGCAATTCCCGTTGCCGGACGCGAGCACAATCGATGGCGGATGATGCCGAGCGCGCTGCCATGGCGCGTCAGCGGCTTATTTCTCCGTCAGCGCATAAGCGCCGTCCCAGTCCGCCGGCAGGCCGGCGTAGCGCAACGTGCCGATGCGCGTCATGAACAGCGAATAATACGCCTCCAGCTTGGCGACGCCGACCGCCCGGCACTGCGCGATCGCCGCCTCCGCCTCGTCCCAGCGCTGCGCACGATAGGCGGTGAGAAAGCCGTCGTGGGTCACGCGCAGCCGCGCGACCTTCTCGGCGTCGTCGAGCAGCACTGGCAACGTGTAGATCCGCGTCGGCTTGGTGCGCCCCTTGACCTGGATGAAGTCAAGCTCGAGCGACTGATAGGTCGGGCACTTCGCCATCGTGCCCTCGCCGATCACCGCCGGCAGGCCGTACAGCTTGGTCAGGCTCTCGAGCCGCGAGGTCACGTTGACCTCGTCGCCGATCGCCGAATAGTCGAAGCGCCGCATCGAGCCCAGATTGCCGACGCAGCAGTCGCCGGTATTGATGCCGATGCCGATGTTGACGCGCTTGAACTCGCGGCCGTCCTCCTCGGCCTCGGCGCGCCAGCGCTCGTTGAGTCCATCCATCGCCGCCGACATCTCGACGGCCGCACGCACTGCGTGCTCGGCGTGCTGGGGATCATCGAGCGGAGCGTTCCAGAACGCCATGATGGCGTCGCCCATGTACTTGTCGAGGTTGCCGCGGTTTTCCAGGATGATGTCGGTCAGCGGCGTCAGCAGGTCGTTGATGAACTGGGTCAGCTCGGCCGCGGAGAGGTGCTCCGAGATCGAGGTGAAGTTCCGCACGTCGGTGAACATCAGCGACAGCTCGCGTACCTCGCCGCCCAACACCAGCTTGTCGGGATTGGCAATAAGCTCCTCGACGACGGCCGGCGCCAGATAGCGGCCGAACGCACCGCGGATCTCGCCGCGCTGCGTCTCCACCTGTCGGTAGATGTAGAAGGTGATCGCCGCGGTGAGCGTGAGCAGCATCATCGACGGGTAGAGCGGATCGAACAGCAGATTCCAGTACTGATAGGCCGACCAGGCGCCGAGATTGAGCAGCGCGATGATGCCGAGGCCACCCAGTGCCGCGCGCGTCGACGGCAGGCGCGGCAGCAGCAGCGCGATGAACAGCCCGAACCCGATCAGCAGCAGCTGCTCGACGGCGAGGAAGTAGTCGGGCCGCATGAGCTCGCGGCGCGACAGGATGTGCTCGACCACCTGCGCGTGGATCTCGACGCCGGGCACCGCCGGGCTGAGCGGCGTCGCCCGCAGGTCGTGCAGGCCGGGGGCGCTGGTGCCGACGAAGATGATCTTGCCTTCGATCTCCGCCTGGTCGACCTCGCCGGCCAGCAGCTTCCAGGCCGGGATGAACACGGCCGGATGCGTGTCGCGGAATTTGAGCCGCATCGCGCCGTCGAACTCGGTCGGAATCTCGATGTCGCCGATCTTGATGTGATTGAGCCCGGTCCGCTGGCCGAGCGCCGTCTCGCCGCTCGCATTCGACGACTTCAGAACGTAGGTGCTCGCGCCTTGCGCCACGCGCAGCGCTTCGGTGACGAGGGTCGGAACGATGGTGTCGCCGACGCGAAACAGCAGCGGGACCCGACGCACCACCTGATCGCGGTTCGGAATCCAGTTGATGGCGCCGAGTCCCGTGGCGGCGTCATCGAGCACCGGAAGATTGTTGTCGATTCCGGGGAACGCGGGGAGCAACGGCTTCGGATCGTCGCCGGCGATCGCGAAGCCGGCCTTCGGCGGGCTGGCGCCGGTTGGGCGGTTGGTGCCACTGAGCGCAAGCACGCTCGGCGTTTCCCGCAGCGCCGCGGCGAAAGCCTCGTCGTTCGACGGCGTTCCCGCCGCCGTCCGCTTCAGGGCCTCCGCCTGCGCCGGCGGCAGACGCCTGACCAGCTGCTCGACCGAGCTGCCGTCGGGCTCGGCGAACAGCACGTCGAAGGCGACGACCGCGACCTTGCGTTCGTGCAGCTTGATGAGGAGATCGCGCAGCATGGTGCGCGGCCATGGCCATTGGCCGATGCGCTGCAATGACGCGTCGTCGATGTCGACGACGCGGACCGGCAGGTCGGGATTGTACGATTGCGGCGACAGCCGCTGATAGATGTCGAACGCGATCAGGCGCAGCGCCTGCACGAAGAACGGATCATAGGCACGGATGACGACGGCGGCGGTGAGGAACAGGGCGACGAGCAGGAAATACACGCCGCTCAGGCGCACCCTCATGCGCGCTTTCATGCGCTCCGCCCGGCGGGCGCGGCGCGCTTCGGCTCTTTCGCGGCGGTTCACGAAAGCTCCCTCTGATGCCAGCGGCTACTGATCAAACAGCACGTTGACCCAGTGGCACGTTGCTTTGGCGCGCTGGAACGAGTCGCCCCATTCGACGCTGCCCGGATCGTCGCCGCGATAGACGCGGATCCTGAAATTGGCGATCGCGTCGGCATCCTTGCTCGCCAGCTTGGCGACGCCCACCTTCGATTTCCAGGTGTAGACGGCGCTGCTGTCGGGATCGAGGATGCTGAAAGTGAACGGTTTCTCGGCGGCGATGCGCAGCTTGCCGCTGCGCAAGCCCGCCATCGCGTCCTCCGAGCTCAGAAGATGCGCCTCGCCCGCGCGGTCGACCGACTTGGACGTCCATGTCGTATCGTTCTTGTTGGCCGGGAGGATCGGAACCACCATGAAGTAGACCTTGGCCAGGTCGCTCTTCGCCTCGCTTTCGCAGGTCTCCATCCCCTCCGATAGCCAGGCGAAATCACCGCCGGTCTGCGCCCCGGTGCCGGCCGCCGGCACATCGGCTGGCGCTCCGAGATCGAGCTTGCGCGACACGTGCAGGCTGAGCGCGAAGCTGCCCACCAGCACCGCCAGAGCGAGTACCCCGACGGCCACCGTGATGCCGATGGCATGAAGCTTGTGGGTCGCCCCGCAATGGGGGCACGCGACCGCGAGCAAAGGGACCGCGCTGCCGCAGGTCTGACAGGTGCCGATCGTCATCCCAACCGTCGCTCACCAACATACATGCGTGAAACTACGCAAATCGCCCGCCTGTACCAACAGCCACGTCCGCGGCCGCGGGGGGGGCGGCGCCCTGTTTTGCCTGAATCCTGCCCCAACTTCTTCTCACAACGCCGATATTAAATGAAGGAAATGGGGCCGTTTCGGCGTATGAATGGATATGACCCGCAGATCTCGCGTTGCCACAGCGTCCGCTGCCTTGCTCGGTCTGACCGCCCTCGCCGGGGAGGCCGCCGCGCAATACTATCCTCGCGGCGCCTACGATCCACCTGAGCCCTATTATTCGCGTCCGGCGCGCCCACTGCCGCCACCGAGAATCATCGACGACGAGGCGTACGCCGACGCCCCTCCCGGCGTCTACGGTGCGCCCCCCTCGTCGTCGCCGTACCGGCGCGACCCGCCGGTCGCCCGCTATCCGCTCGAGTCGCAGCCGGCCGACCGCGGCTATCCCGACCGCAACACCTATTCCGATCGCGGCTACCCGGATCGAACCTATCCCGATCGCAACACCTATTCGGATCGCGGCTACGATCCCCGCGGCGTACCGCCGCCCCCGTACGACGGACGCGCGCCCTATGACGCACGGCCGCCCTACGCCGAGCCGTATGACCGCGGGCCGACCGGCGCCCTGCCCGGCGCTCGCCGCAATGACGGCTTCCCGCGCCCGCCCGGCGATGTCGGCACGGCCGGCGTGGCGCCGACCGGACCCACCGGTTCGGCCGGCCCCGCCGCCGGCGGTGAACGCGGCACCACGGTCGCGGCGCTGCCGCCCGACTATCGGCCGGAGGAAGGCGCCCCGAAGGAATTGCCGGCGCACCTGCGCCGCCAGGAGGTCGCCTATCCGACCAACCAGCCGGCCGGCACCATCATCATCGATACGCCCAACACGTATCTCTACCTCGTGCTCGGCAATGGCCGCGCGATGCGCTACGGCGTCGGCGTCGGCCGCGAAGGCTTCACCTGGTCGGGCAGCGAACGCATCAGCCGGATGACCGAGTGGCCGGACTGGTTTCCGCCGAAGGAAATGATCGAGCGCCAGCCGTACCTGCCGCGCTTCATGGCCGGCGGCACGCAGAACCCGCTCGGCGCCCGCGCGCTGTATCTCGGCAAGACGCTCTATCGCATCCACGGCACCAACCAGCCGTCGACCATCGGCCAGTTCGTCTCGTCCGGCTGCGTGCGTCTTCTCAACGACGACATCGAGGATCTCTACCGCCGCGTCCAGGTCGGCACGCGCGTCGTGGTCGTCGCCAGCGGCAATGCGCAGATGCTGTCGGCCCTGCCGGCAACGGGCGCACCCGGCGCCAAGCCGGTGAAGCCCAAGCCGGTCGTCAAGCAGGCTGCCAAGCCTCCGCAGGCCAAGACGTCGACCGGCCTGCCGCCTCCTGCTGCGGTGGCCCCGGCCAAGACTGGAGCCGAGCAGGCGAAGGCGGCGGAGCCTCCCAAGGCGAGCCCGGAGCCGGCGGCTGCACCCGCAGCGCCTGCGCCGGCAGCTGCGACACCGCCCGCGGCGGCCGCGCCGCCGCCGCCAGCCGGTCAGAACTGAGCCTTCCTGCCGCCATCCTGTCGGCATATCAGTCCGGCGTTCGCTGGCCATCGAGGCTGGCATGGTGAGTCTCTATAATGCGTGGCGTCGGATGCACGGGGCCATGAGTCGCTCACGGACGTTTGCCGCTCATCGACCGATCGCCAGCGCCTGCGGTGCTGCGATCGCGCTCGTCCTCGCCCCGGATGTCGCCGGCGCCGAAGTCAGGCTCGATGCGCACTATTCCATCACCGTCACCGGCCTGCCGGTCGGCGAGAGCGCGTGGAGCGTGGAGATCGCAAAGGATCACTACACCGCCACCGCGCGCAGCCGCATGCGCGGCGTCGCGCGCTGGCTGGTGCGCGGCGAGGCGGCGGCGACCGCGCAAGGCGTGATCCGCGACGGCCGCCTGATGACGACCGAGTTCAAGTCCAAGGCCGACACCGAGGACGAAAAGTCCGAGACGCGGATGACCGTCGAGGCCGGCCAGGCAAAGGACATCAGCGACACCTCGTCGGAGACCGCGCGCGACCGTGTCCCGGTGCCGGAGGAGCACCGGCGCGACATCATCGATCCGATCTCCGCCATGATCATCGCGGCGCCGCCCGAGGGCGACGCGCTGCCGCGCAGCGCCTGCGAGCGTACGCTGCCGGTGTTCGACGGCCGGCGGCGCTACGACCTGAAGCTCGCCTTCAAACGCATGGACAAGGTCAAGGCCGCGGAGGGCTATGCCGGCCCTGCCGTGGTCTGCTCGATGAAGATGCTGCCGCTGTCCGGCCACCGTGCCGGCGGCCTGCTGGTCGCCTACCTGACCGAGGGGCGCGACATGGAGCTGTGGCTTGCGCCGATCACCGGCACGCGGCTCCTCGCGCCGTTCCGCGTCTCGGTCGGCGGCATGGTGACGCCGATCAACATGCAGGCGACCCGGTTCGAGGCCACCGAGGTCCAGGAGCAGGCGACCGCCGGCACCAGGGCGCAGTGACGGCGGCTGCAGCCACAGCGATCTGGCGCGCCGGCGCGGCTCGGCTTACATCTGCCTGATGCTTCCGCTCTCTGTCCTCGATCTCTCGCCCATCACCTCCGGTCACTCAGGCGCGCAGGCGCTGCGCAACAGCCTCGATCTCGCGCAGTTCGTCGACCGGCTCGGCTTCACGCGCTACTGGTGCGCCGAGCACCACAATCTGCCGTCGATCGCCAGCTCCGCGCCGGAGATCATGATCGGGCAGATCGCCGCGGTGACACACAACATGCGCATCGGCTCCGGCGGCGTGATGCTGCCGAACCACGCGCCGCTGATGGTCGCCGAGCGCTTCAAGGTGCTCAATGCGCTGTTTCCGGGCCGCATCGATCTCGGCATCGGCCGCGCGCCGGGCACCGACCCGGTGACCTCCTACGCACTGCGCCGCCACCAGGGCGATCCGCGCGAGGACGACTTCCTGCAGCGCTTCCAGGAATTGCTGCTGATCGAGCAGCGCGGCTTTCCCGAGCAGCATCCGTTCAAGAGCATCCGCGCGATGCCTGCCGACGTCGAGCTGCCGCCGATCTGGCTGCTCGGCTCGTCCGGCTACAGCGCCGAGCTCGCCGCCGCGGTCGGCGCCGGGTTCTCGTTCGCGCATCATTTTTCCGATTTCGATCCGGTCGCGCCGATGCGTTTCTATCGCGACAACTTCAAGCCGTCGGCCGCGCTGGCCAAGCCCTACGCCATCCTCGGTGTCGCCGCGGTCGCCGCCGAGACCGATGCCGAGGCCGAGCGGCTGGCCATGACCATCCACCTCAACTTCGTGCGGCGCTCCAAGGGCGAGTACCTGCCGCTGGCGAGCCCCGAGGAGGCGGCGGCCTTTGACTACGCGCCGATCGACAAGCAGCGCATCGAGATGAACCGCGCGCGGGTGATCGTCGGCTCGCCGGCGACCGTGCGGGCGCGGCTCGAGCCGCTCGCCGCGGCGACCGGCGCCGACGAGGTGATGATCACGACGATGATCTACGACCACGCCGCGCGCAAACGCTCCTACGCGCTGCTGGCGCGGGAATTCGGCCTGCCGGCTTCGACCTAGAGCATGATCCCGAAAAGTGGCCACCGGTTTTCGGAAAAAGATCATGCTCCAACAAAGAAGCTCAGCAGTCGACCGGATCGAGACACGCGCGCACCATCGACTGGAGATGTCGCGCCTCGAACGGCTTGCGCAGACCGCCCTTGGCGCCGAGCCGCGTCGCCATGGCCAGGAAGTCCGGCGGCGCATCCGAGGTCTCGGGAAATTCCAGCGCCGACATGGCGATCACCGGCACGTTCGGATGGCGCTTGCGAAACAGCCGGATCGTGTCGAGACCGTCCACGCCACGCATGAAGATGTCGAGGATCACGAGGTCGAAGTCTTCGCGGTCAAGCAGAGGGAACACCAGATGGCCGTCGTCGACGGCGACGACATCCAGATCTTCTGCGCGCAACAGCGCACGGACGCGACTCAGCACGTGCCGGTCCTCGTCGGCCACCAGAACACGCCTCACGACTCGTCTCCGCGTTGTCGTTGATCAAGGCGAAGCGTTCGGTCGATGCATGTCGATCAAGTAAACAAAGCGGTATTGTCGCTATAGGTTCCCGGCTGCCACGCATCGGCGCAACAAACCACGGTGCTACCGCACGGGGTGTTGAATGCGCGTCGCGAAAATCGCGCAGGTTATGCCGCTTCACCAGCAGCAGTACTACGATCAGGGATTCACCTATGCCCATAACGATCGAGAATATCTTTTCAACGATCGCCGATGATCTGCGCCACGAACAGTTCACGACGTTGCTGACATCGCCCAACGTCACCATCGAGCGCATCGTCTCGCGCGGCCACGCCAGTGCAGCCGACGAGTGGTACGACCAGGATCGCGCCGAATGGGTGGTTATGCTCTCTGGCAGCGCCGTGCTGCAATTCGACGGCGAGGCCGAACCGCGCGCGCTGAAGATCGGCGATCACGTCTTCATCCCGGCGCACGTGCGCCACCGCGTCGCCTGGACCGATCCGGCCCAGCCGACGGTCTGGCTTGCCGTGCATTTCGCCGCTGGACCGGACCCGCCTGTGACGGCATCATAACACCAATGATGACGTCGGGCGGGGGCTCGCATGCGTCTGACCAGGATCGGCTACTACGTAGACTTCTGGCTCTATCCGCTGCTCATTCTCGCGCTGACAGTCGCCGCGTTCAGGACCACGGAGCTGCGGCACGCGCTCTATTGGAGCTCGGCCTTCCTGATCGGTGTCGTCAGCTGGACCTTGCTCGAGTACACGCTGCATCGGCTCGTGCTGCATCACGCGCCCTACTTCGCGGCGATGCACGAGCGCCATCATGACGACCCGTCCGGCATGATCGGCGCGCCGACCTGGCTCTCGGTCGGAGTCGGAGTGGTGAGCGTGCTGCTGCCGGTATGGGCGCTGCTCGACTTCGCCTTCGCGAGCGGGCTCACCGCCGGCGTGATGCTCGGCTACCTCTGGTACATCTCGGTGCATCACGCCTCGCACCACTGGCTGCCGAAGCGCGGCTCGTACCTGCACGAGGCGCGGCTGCGGCACCTGCGCCACCACTACTCGCGCGAGGCCGGCAATTTCGGCGTAACCACGCCGCTGTGGGACTGGGTGTTCGGCACCGCGCTCGATGAGCGCCGCCGCGGCGAGCCGCGCCGCGAGATCGACGCCTCCGGCGACCCCGGCGACATGTCGTTCGGCTGATCAGCTATCTCTGGAAGCCCCTTACAGCTGAAAGGCCGTCCTGTATGGTGCACGCGGCCGGCCGGCTTTCGGCGGCATCCAGATATACGAGACGTGTCGGAGGAGTTTTCATGGGCAGCAAGGTGACGCTGACGGCGTCGGACGGTTTCAAGCTGGGCGGCTATCGCGCCGAGGCGCAGGGCGCGTCGAAGGGCGCGCTCGTGGTCATCCAGGAAATTTTCGGGGTCAACCACCACATCCGCGCGATGTGCGACCGGTTCGCCGGCCACGGCTACACCTCGGTCGCGCCGGCGGTGTTCGACCGCTACAAGCCGAACTTCGAATGCGGCTACTCGCCCGACGAGATCGCCGAGGCGCGCAAGATCATCCCGCAGATCGACTGGGCGGCGATGCTGCGCGACGTCACGGCGGCGCACGAGTCCGTCAAGTCGGTCGGGCCGGTCGGCATCATCGGCTGGTGCATGGGCGGCAGCGTCGCCTTCCTCGCCGCCGGCAAGGTGGACGGGCTGTCCGCCGCGGTCGGCTTCTACGGCGGGCAGATTGCCAAGACTGTCGATGTCAAGCCCAAGGTTCCGACGCAGCTGCATTTCGGCGAGCAGGACCAGTCGATCCCGATGTCCGACGTCGAGATGATCAAGCAGAAGCGGCCGGAATGCGAGTATCACATCTATCCGGCCGGGCACGGATTCCAGTGCGACGAGCGCGGCAGCTATCACGAGCAGAGCGCCAAGCTCGGCACGGAGCGCACCCTCGCCTGGTTCGGCAAGTACATGAAGAAGTGAGCGGCGCGACTACGCATTTTCGCGGACATGGTTCCCCCGCAGCGGCGTCTACGCCCGAGTGCGTATGCGCGAACGCTTTAATCGTTGCGCAAGTTTTGTCGGCAAAGGTTCTCGCACGTGCCTGAGAAGGCACCCGTGACGCCGGTTGCGTCATAAGCTACGGCCGCGCGGACGCATCCCACCCAGCACCGCGCGGCCGACTTTTTTGGTCTGATCCGAAAACCTAATGTTGCGCGCCGGTCTGGCTGATCCGGTCGGCAATCGCCACGATCAGCAGCGCAACCACGAACACGCCGAAGATGCCGACCATCCACGCGAGCTTGGTCGTGTCCGGATTCTTCTCGAGATACATGAACGCTTCGAGCACGTGGACGGCGGCGATCGCGACGATCGAGGCGAGCAGCTTGTGCTTGAGCCCGGAGAAGTCGACCTTGGAAATCCAGTCGGGCCAGTCCGCCTGCTCATGCGCGCTGATCTTCGCCACGAAGTTCTCGTAGCCCGAGAAGATCACGATCATGACCAGGTTGCCGGTCAGCGCGAGGTCGACGAGGCCAAGCACGCCGGTGATGACGTCGGCTTCCGATTGCGACCGCACCTCGACGACGAACTCGAACAGGTTGCGGCCGAACTTGACCATCAGGACGAGCAGGCTCACCACCAGTCCGAGATAGAACGGCACCAACAGCCAGCGGCTGTTGAAGATGATGGTCTCGATCGCGCGCTTGACCGGCGTCATGCTCCCCCGCCCCTGTTCGCCGCCGGGTGGGCTGCGGCGCCATAGCCCGTCAAAGATGGGCGTAAACACCCTTATGGCGCCACATCCACCCGGCACGCCTCACGTCAATGCGCCGCGACGCCGGTGCCGATCTGGCAGGCGACGCCGGTGCCGCCGAGCCCGCAATAGCCCATCGGGTTCTTGGCGAGATATTGCTGGTGGTAGTCCTCGGCGAAATAGAACTCCGGCGCGTCGAGGATCTCGGTCGTGATCGAACCGTAGCGCTTCGCGGCAAGCGCTCTTTCGTACAAGGCCTTCGACCCCTCGGCGGCTTTGCGCTGGGCCGGCGTGGTGGCGTAGATGCCGGAACGATACTGCGTGCCGACGTCGTTGCCCTGCCGCATGCCCTGGGTCGGGTCGTGCGATTCCCAGAACGTCTTGAGCAGTTGCTCGTAGGAGATCTTCTTCGGGTCGAAGACCACGAGCACCACCTCGTTGTGTCCGGTGCGGCCGGAGCAGACCTCCTCATACGTGGGGTTCGGCGTGAACCCGCCCGCATAGCCGACCGCAGTCACGTAGACGCCGTCGCCGAGCTCCCAGAACTTGCGTTCGGCGCCCCAGAAGCAGCCGAGCCCGAAGATCGCGGTCTCGAGGCCTTCCGGATACGGGCCCTTGAGCGGGCGACGGTTGAGGAAATGGGCGGACGCGGTCGGGATCGGCTCCGCCCGTCCGGGCAGCGCGTCGGCGCGGGACGGCATCTGCGACTTGGTCTTGAACATGAACATGCGGGCAATCTCCTTGGAGGGATCTGCGCCGAATATAATCTCGCCCTGCCGCTTTCGCATCCGCCGGCCATCATCACGAGCCGGCTTGGCCGCCTGTCCGGCGTGGTCACGCCGACGTGAGCGGCGTCGCACCCCCGTTTCGCCGGCTCCCCGCGCAGCCTATGCTGGCGACGCTTCTGACGCACGACGACCGCGCCGTCCTGGCGCGGCGAAAAACATCAAGTTCTGGAGGAGACATCCATGCGTAGGTCAATGCGTAGCTTTGTCGTCACGTTGCTCGCGGTCGGCGCCGGCGTTGCAGCCGTCACCGCGGCGCTGGCCCAACAACCCGCCGCCCCTGCCGCCCCGGCCCCCGCGCCCGCCGCGCCCGCGGCACCGGCCGCTCCGGCTGCGGTGCCCGACCAGATGCCGTTCGACGTCCCTTATGGCACCTCGATCACCGCCGACCGTGCCGCCGAGGTCGTCAAGGCGGCGGTCGCCGAGGCGAAAAAGTCGCCGCGCAACTGGAAGCTGGCGATCTCCGTGGTCGATACCAACGGCGACCTCGTTTACTTCTATAAGATGGACGGCACCCAGCTCGGCTCGGTGACCATCTCCCAGGGCAAGGCGCGCACCGCGGCGCGCTATCGGCGTCCGAGCGAGCTGTTCTTCAACGTGATGCAGACCTCGGCCGGCGCCTATATCGCCACGCTGGACTCGCCGCCGCCGGTCGCCTCGCCCGGCGGCATTCCGCTGGTCGAAGGCGGCAAGATCATCGGCGCGATCGGATGCAGCGGCGCGACCGGCGCCCAGGACGCGGTCGCCTGCAAGGCGGGCGCCGAGACGATCAAGTAGCTCGAGCCAACACGCGTCGATCCGGGCCGCGGCGGCAGCGCCGCGGCCTTTTGTCCGCTATCCGCACGTCAGTCGCGGGCGTAGCCGATCAGCGGCTTCTGCTTGCGGCCGAGAATGATCAGCACGATGCCGATGACCCCAAGCACCAGCCAGGTCGGCGCGGTGAGGATCGAGAGCACCACCGGATCCCACAGCCATCCGGCCACGTGGCGCTCGATCGCCGGCTGCAGCAATTGCAGGCTGGTCGAGTGGACGTCGTTCCAGGTCTCGCCGAACGGCTTCATGATCACCGCCTTGCCGGCGATCGACTTGGTGCCGTCGTAGATCAGGAAGATGAAGGCGGCGGCGAGAATCCAGAGGCCGATGAAACGGAGCAGGAAGCGGATCATGTCGGTGATGGTCCGGTGAAGTTGGGTCCAGCGTTCAACGAATCGTTCAATGCGTTTCGAGCTCGCCCGCCCCGGGCTTACTACCAGCCTTGATCGGGTTCAACCGTGGCATTGGTTCGGCATTTGCCAGCGATCGATCGAGACAATGCGCCGCGGTGAGACACAGAACAGCGCTCCGGCCCGCTTCTTGCCGCGGAACAGAGGCTTTTTTTCGCAGTAGAATGCTCTATCGTCCGCCGCCTGCCGCACGAGCACGCGGGGGGTTGGGAGTAGAAATGGCCAAGAAATCCAAAGGGCCGGGCAACCGGCCGACCTTCACTGATCTGGAAGCGCTGCAGTTCCACAGTCTCGGCCGGCCCGGCAAGCTCGAGGTCATCGCCACCAAGCCGATGGCGACCCAGCGCGACCTGTCGCTTGCCTATTCGCCGGGCGTCGCCGTCCCGGTGCTGGCGATCGCCGAGGACGAGGGCCGCGCCTTCGACTACACAACCAAGGGCAACTTCGTCGCCGTCATCACCAACGGCACCGCCATCCTGGGGCTGGGCAATCGCGGCGCGCTCGCGGCCAAGCCGGTGATGGAAGGCAAGGCTGTCCTGTTCAAGCGCTTCGCCGATATCGACTCGATCGACCTCGAGGTCTCCTCGGAGGACCCCGACGAGGTCATCAATTGCGTCAAGGTGCTCGGCAAGAGCTGGGGCGGCATCAATCTCGAGGACATCAAGGCGCCGGAATGCTTCATCATCGAGCAGCGGCTGCGCGAGTTGCTCGACATCCCGGTGTTCCATGACGACCAGCACGGCACCGCCATCATTGCCGCCGCGGGCCTGCTCAACGCGCTTGACCTGACCGGCCGCGACATCCCAAGCACCAGGCTGGTCTGCAACGGCGCCGGCGCGGCCGGCATCGCCTGCCTCGAGCTTTTGCGCGCCATCGGCTTCCGGCCCGAGAACCTGATCCTCGCCGACACCAAGGGCGTGATCTACGAAGGCCGCAAGGACGGCATGAACCAGTGGAAGTCGGGCTATGCGGTGAAGACCAAGGCCCGCTCGCTCGCCGACGCGCTGGAGGGGGCCGACGTGTTCTTCGGCCTCTCGGTCAAGGGCGCGGTGACGCAGGACATGGTCAAATCCATGGCCGCCAAGCCGATCATCTTCGCCATGGCCAATCCCGACCCCGAGATCACCGTCGAGGACGTCGCGGCGGTGCGCGACGACGCCATCATGGCGACCGGCCGTTCGGACTACCCGAACCAGATCAACAACGTGCTGGGCTTCCCCTACATCTTCCGCGGCGCCCTCGACGTGCGCGCGACCACCATCAACATGGAGATGAAGATCGCGGCGGCCCGCGCGCTCGCCGAGCTCGCCCGCGAGGACGTGCCCGACGAGGTCGCCGCGGCCTACGGCGCACGGCCGAAATACGGGCCCGACTACATCATTCCGGTGCCGTTCGATCCGCGGCTGATCTCGTTCGTGCCGCCCGCCGTGGCGAAGGCGGCCATGGATTCCGGCGTGGCGCGCAAGCCGATTGTCGACATGGACGCCTACAAGCAGCAGCTGCGGACGCGGCGCGATCCGGTCGCCGGCGTGCTGGCGCGGGTGTTCGAGCGGCTGCGCCGCTCGCCCAAGCGCGTGGTGTTCGCCGAAGGCGAGGAGGAGCAGGTCATCCGCGCGGCGACCAGCTTCGTCGAGCAGGGGCTCGGTACCGCGCTGCTGGTCGGCCGCGAGGAGCGCGTCAAGGCGACGGCGGCGAATGCCGGACTGGAAATCGCCGACGGCATCGAGATCGTCAATGCGCGCCTGTCGCGCCGCAACGCCGATTACGCCAGCTATCTCTACGAGCGCCTGCAGCGCAGGGGCTACCTGATCCGCGACTGCCAGCGCATGGTGAACCAGGACCGCAACACCTTCGCGGCCTGCATGGTGGCGCTCAACGACGCCGACGCCATGGTCACCGGCGTCACCCGCAACTTCTCGGTGGCGCTCGAGGAGGTGCGGCGCGTCATCGACCCGAAGCCCGGCCACCGCGTGATCGGCGTGTCGCTGATCCTCGCGCGCGGGCGCACCGTTCTGGTCGCCGACACGGCGGTCACCGAGATGCCGACCGCCGTGGACCTCGCCGACATCGCCGTCGAGGCGGCCGGTCTCTCCCGCAAGCTCGGCTACGAGCCGCGACTCGCGCTGCTGGCGTTCTCGACCTTCGGTCACCCGCCCGGCGAGCGCTCGGCGCGCGTGCAGGAGGCGGTCCGCATCCTCGACCAGCGCCGCGTCGATTTCGAGTATGACGGCGACATGGCGGCCGACGTCGCGCTCAACCCGGACCACATGGCGGCCTATCCGTTCTGCCGCCTGACCGGCCCGGCCAGCGTGCTGATCATGCCGGCGTTCCACTCGGCGGCGATCTCGACCAAGATGCTGCAGGAACTCGGCGGCGCGACCGTGATCGGACCGCTGCTGGTCGGCCTCGACCGCTCGGTCCAGATCGTCAACCTGTCGGCGACCGACAACGATCTCGTGAATATGGCCGCGCTGGCCGCCTATAATGTCAGCGGGTGATCGCCGTCAGCTGATGACGGCTTCGCCACCGGCAGCGGGGGTGGCAGCCTTGTCCTGCCGCTGGTTGATGTGCTTGCCGAAATAGGCCATCGCTTCGATCGCGACAAAGAGGACAGCCATCAGCAGGATCTTCAGTTCCATGGCTTCGCCTCCACTCCCCATGACACAACGCGCAACGACACAACGCGCATGCGCCCATCACCGCGCCGTCAAAACGTGGTGAACCAAATCGATTAACAAACCGTAAGAGGTTGACGTGCCCCAGACCGTTCTTTCCGGCGTGATCGCCGCCATCGCCACCGCAGTCGACGAGAGAGGCGAGCCCGACCCGACCCGCTCGACCAAGCTTGCACGGTTTCTGCTCGACAACGGCTGCGACGGGCTCAATGTGCTCGGCACCACCGGCGAGGCGACCTCGTTCTCGCTCGATCAACGCAAGCGAATGATGACGGCCTACCGTGACGCAGGTGTGGCAACACAGCGGCTAATGGTTGGTACCGGCGCGGCCGCGACCGCCGACGCGGTCGCGCTGACGCGGCACGCGGCCGAGCTCGAATTCGCCGGCGCACTGATCCTGCCGCCGTTCTACTACAAGGGCGTGCCGGACGACGGCCTGTTCAACTATGTAGAAACGATCGTGCAGTCGACGGCCGACAAGCCGATTCCGATCTATCTCTATCACTTCCCCGCACAGTCCGGCCTGCCCTGGCACGTCAAGCTGATCAAGCGGCTGCTCGATGCGTTCGGCACGCGCATCGTCGGCCTCAAGGACTCGTCCGGCGACATGGACTACGCGCGCGAGGCAGCGAAGATCAAACCCGGCTTCGCTGTCTTCCCGTCGACCGAAGCCTGCCTGCTCGAGGCGCGAGCCGGCGGCTTCGCCGGCTGCATCTCGGCGACCGCCAATCTCAATGCCGACCTGTGCGCCCGCGCCTTCAAGGCCGGCGACCAGGCCGCGCTCGACACCGCGGTGACGATCCGGAAGCTGTTCGACGGCAAGCCGCTCGTCTCCGGGGTCAAGGCGCTGCTCGGACATATTCATAATGACCCGGCGTGGGCCCGCGTCGCCCCGCCGCTCGCCCCGTTCTCGGCGGCCGACCGGGCCGGCGCGGTCGCCGGCTACGACGCGGCCAGGGCCCGCCGGGTGGCTTGACCCCTTCAAATGCCCGTCCGGGGCGTTATTGACCCCAGGGAACGGCCTGACTATAAGCATCGGCAAATGGCGGCGGGTGATCGCCGCCTTTGCTTTTCGCAACCTTCAACCTGAGGCGCCGCGATCGCGCGGCGCAGGGATACTGATGGCCAATACGACTTCCGCCCGCAAAGCCACGCGCGTGATCGCGCGCCGTACCAAGATCAATCAGTCGCGCCTGTCGCGCGCCCGCAACTTCATCGGCAAGGTTGAAGATGCAATCGCCACCGGCGACAAGGCGGCGGCCGCCGCCGCGCTCAAGGCCGCGGAGCCCGAGATCATCCGCGCCGCGCAAAAGGGTGTGCTGCACCGCGCGACCGCGAGCCGGAAGGTGTCGCGTCTGACTCGGCAGATCGCCAAGCTCGGCAAGTGACGCAGACGTAAGCGTTGAGAGCGCGAGAGCTGGTCCCGAAAGCGCCGCGCGCATCGAAGCGTGCCAGTCTTTGCATATCGGACTGTCATCCATTGCTGATAAGCTCGCGTCACGCTGCGTCACGCGGCTGTTGAATTCGAAATTTCGCTGTTGCTGAATCGTCGCTGCGGTGCGTTGATTAGCGCACGCGGCGCGGTGATTCATTTTCTACACTTTCATCAAACCGTGATCCAAATGTCACAAGCGTGCGCAAAACTGCACGCAGTGTTGCTGCAGCGCCGTTCCATTGCGATTTTTCGGCCACACTTGTCACTCTCCTGCATCGCGCGGGCGGGGGCTACGTTGTTTCGGCCTCTCAAAAAAATTTCGTCTCGATAAAGGCTTAACGAGCACGAGTTTAGGTGGGCTTCGGATTCGGCAAAATCTGACACCGGTGTGTCACATTCGCATTATCCCGTATCCGAGAATGACAATTCGATTTCAGTTGATCGTCGCTTCCATTTTTTTGTTCGCCGTCTCAACCGCTTAAGAGTCAAGCCCCCGCCGCACACGGGGTTGGCGATCAACGCACGCAAATGTTTCAGCGCGTCACGACATGTGAAGAGCGTTGCCGCCACCGGGACCCAGGAGTAATTTTTTTAAACCGGCCCCGGGAAACCGGGGGTCTTCAGTAAAAGGGTTCGTCGTTCACGCTCATGCTTGGATGAGATCGGCCGATCATTGCCTGATCGATCGTGGTACGAAGTCGGTCTCATCAAAGACGGCGCTGCGTCGGACCCGCGTGTGAACTTCGCACGGGGCGCGTGTATTGCGCATCGTGCGGAGAGAGGCCGAAGCACTTTGCGCCACACAAGGACACACTTCAGGTCCATTTGACGAAGGTCGAGGGGCGTTATGGAAACAGGGCGGCTCGTTTCTGTACCAGTCTTCACCGCGTCCGGACTTTTGCTTTACGGCAACGGATTCGGATCGCAATTGAGAATATTCGGGACCGTCGGTCCCGTGCCGGACTCCGGCGACGCCGATACGGCGACGAGAGTCCCGCTGAGTACATCGCCGCCAGGCGGCTGACGTCTCAATCAACCTTCAGCCCTGATTGATGTCTCTCCTCTCCCGTGGGGGCGTTCCCTCGCGGAACGCGGACGGCTCTCTTGATCGGGGCTGCAAGAAATCGCGGCGACGTGTTGCAGCGTCGTCGCGGGCGCCGACAGGCGTCGATCATCAACAACGCTATCAAGAATCCGCAAAGAGACGAAGAAAATGGCAACTATGGATCACGAGCGCTGGTCTCGCGTTAAAGGACGACTGCGTGCCGAGGTCGGCGACGACATCTTCTCCAGTTGGTTTACGCGCATGGAGCTCGATGGCATCGAGGACGGTACGGCACGGCTTTCGGTGCCGACCCGCTTTCTGAAGAGCTGGATCCAGAACCATTACGCCGAACGCGTGCTGGCCTGCTGGCAGGCCGAGGATCACGACGTGCGGCGCGTCGACCTCGCGGTGCGCACCGCGGTGATCCGCTCCAACGCGGTGATGCAGAAGCCTGCCGAGCCGGTGGAGGCGCCGTCGGGCTTTCGCGAGGATGCCAACGGCTTCAACCACACCAGGCCGGTGGTCGCACCGATCGCGACCGCCCACGAGGCGCTCGGCGGCTCGCCGCTCGATCCGCGCCTGACCTTCGACAGCTTCGTCGTCGGTCGCTCCAACACGCTCGCCCAGGCGGCGGCGCGCCAGGTCGCGGCGGCTCGCCGCACCGACCCGGTCATGTTCAATCCGCTCTACATCCATGCCGGCGTCGGCCTCGGCAAGACGCACCTGCTGCAGGCGATCGCCTGGGCCGGCAATTCCGGCGGCGACCGCAAGGTGCTCTACCTCACTGCCGAGAAGTTCATGTACGGCTTCGTGTCGGCACTGCGCACCCAGACCGCGATCGCCTTCAAGGAGACGCTGCGCAGCATCGACGTCCTGGTCATCGACGACCTGCAGTTTCTGCAGGGCAAGTCGACCCAGGCCGAGTTCTCGCACACGCTCAACTCGCTGATCGACGCCGGCCGCCAGGTGGTGGTCGCCGGCGATCGGCCGCCGACCGATCTCGAAAGCCTCGACGACCGCGTGCGCTCGCGGCTCGCCGGGGGATTGTGCGTCGAGATGGGCGGGCTCGGCGAGGAGCTCCGCCTCGAAATCCTCAAGTCGCGCGTCGCCGCGGCGCGCGTCTATCACCCGGCCTTCGACGTGCCGCCGCCGGTGCTCGCGTTCATCGCCCGCACCGTCACCCACAACGGGCGTGACCTCGAAGGCGCGCTCAACCGCCTGCTGGCCCATTCCAAGCTGACCGGCCAGCCGGTGACCATGGAACTCGCCGAGCGCGAGGTGCGTGATCTGGTGCGGCCGCAGGAGCCGCGCCGCGTCAAGATCGAGGACATCCAGCGGATCGTCGCGCGCCACTACAATGTCAGCCGCGGCGACCTGCTCTCCTCGCGCCGCACCGCCAATGTGGTGCGGCCGCGCCAGGTCGCGATGTATCTGGCGAAGACGCTGACCCTGCGCTCGTTGCCAGAGATCGGCCGGCGCTTCGGCGGCCGCGACCACACCACCGTCCTGCATGCGGTGCGCAAGATCGAGCACCTGGTCGGCAACGACACGGCGCTGGCGGAGGAAATCGAGGTCCTGAAACGCCAGTTGCAGGAATGACTTCACGCCGTCCGCGGCAAAAAAAAACGCTACAGAACCCCTGAATAACTGGATAAACGGGCGCTTCGGCGCCCGTTACTCTTGCCGAAACCGCTCTGACGGGCCAATTTCTACGACCGGCGTCTCCGCCGGGCGGCCGCGAATGGGTTTTCCCCTTCGCGCCGAGATTCCCATCCCGATCGGGGTTCCCATGAAGGTCACCGTCGAGCGCGCCGAGCTCCTGAAATCGCTCTCCCACGTCCACCGCGTCGTCGAGCGCCGCAACACGATACCAATTCTCGCCAACGTGCTGATCCGCGCCGACAAGGGCAAGCTTGCGCTGAAAGCGACGGACCTCGACCTCGAGATCGTCGAGACGCTGCCCGCCGAGGTCAATCCGGCCGGCGTCACCACCGTCCCGGCGCACATGTTCTACGAGATCGTCCGCAAGCTGCCCGAAGGCGCCCAGATCGTGCTGGAGGCCACGGGTGACCGCGCGCTGATGTCGATCCGGGCCGGCCGGTCGCGCTTCACACTGCAGACCCTGCCGGAGAGCGATTTCCCCGATCTCGCCGCCGGCGACATGACGCACAAGTTCACGCTCTCGGCCGGTGACCTCAAGCGGCTGATCGACAAGACGCAGTTCGCGATCTCGACGGAAGAGACCCGCTACTATCTCAATGGCATTTATCTGCACACGGTCGGCAGCGGCAAGAAAGTGATGCTGCGCGCAGTCGCGACCGACGGGCACCGGCTGGCGCAGGTCGAGCTCGCCGCCCCGGCCGGCGCCGAGGGCATGCCGGGCGTCATCATTCCGCGCAAGACCGTCGGCGAGGTGCAGCGCCTCATCGAGGACAACGAGAGCGAGATCGCGGTCGAGCTGTCGCAAGCCAAGATCCGCTTCACCATTGGCGGCGTCGTGCTCACCTCGAAGCTGATCGACGGCACCTTCCCCGACTATGCCCGCGTCATTCCGGCCGGCAACGACAAGCAGCTCGAGGTCGACAAGCGCGAGTTCGAGCAGGCGGTCGACCGCGTATCGACCGTGTCGAGCGAGCGCGGCCGCGCGGTCAAGCTTGCGCTCAGCGGCGGCAAGCTGACGCTGTCGGTGACCAATCCGGATTCCGGCAGCGCCACCGAAGAGCTCGAGGTCACCTATGAGGCCGACCCGCTCGATATCGGCTTCAACTCGCGCTACCTGCTCGACATCGCCGCGCAGATCGAGGGCGACGCCGCGGTGCTGCGCCTCGCCGACCCCGGCTCGCCGACGCTGATCGAAGGCAAAGAAGCCAAGGGCGCGCTCTACGTCCTGATGCCGATGCGGGTGTGAGGGCATGGCCCTCGCCGTTTGCACGGCGACGGCCTATCTCAGCTGGCGATGACCGCAGCCCGCATCCGCCGCCTGACGCTCACAAACTTCCGCAGCTATCGCCACGCCGGCATGGCCGTGGGCGACGGCGCCGTCGTGCTGGTCGGACCGAACGGCGCCGGCAAGACCAATCTGATCGAGGCGGTGTCGTTCCTCGCGCCGGGGCGCGGCCTGCGCCGCGCGACGCTCGACGAGGTGACGTTCTCCGAGGCCGAGAGCGCCGGCAATGGCGGAGGGCATGGCGTCGATTCTTGGGCGGTCTCGGCCGATGTCGAAGGCACCCTCGGCCTGGTCGCGCTCGGGACCGGCATCGAGGCGACCGCCGACGAGGCGCCGGCCACGACGCGCAAATATCGCGTCGACCGCGAGCCGGTCTCGTCCGCATCGGCGTTCGCCGACCACCTGCGCATCATCTGGATGGTGCCGGCGATGGACCAGCTGTTCGTCGGTCCGGCCTCGGAGCGGCGGCGCTTCCTCGACCGGCTCGTGCTCGCGGTCGACGCCGAGCACGGCTCGCGCGTCAACGCCCTCGAGCGCGCGCTGCGCTCGCGCAATCGCCTGCTCGAAGGCCCGTCGCCCGATCGGCACTGGCTCGACGCGGTCGAGCACGAGACCGCCGAGCTTGCCGTGGCGGTCGCCGCCGCGCGCACCGAGACCGTGCAGCGGCTCGCCGGCGCGCTCGCCGCGCGGCGCGATCCGTCCGGCGCGTTTCCCTCCGCCGAGATCGCGCTCGACGGCTGGATGGAGTCGCTGCTCGTCACCCATCCCGCCATCGAGGTGGAAGACCGCTATCGCAACGTGCTGAAGGAAAACCGCGCGCGCGATGCCGCCGCCGGCCGTACCACCGACGGCCCTCACCTCACCGATCTCGACGTGGTCTATGCGCCGAAGCAGATCCCCGCGCGCGACGCCTCGACCGGCGAGCAGAAGGCGCTGCTGATCGGACTGATCCTCGCGCATGCGAGTCTGGTGGCCGAGATGACCGGCTTTGCGCCGGTGCTGCTGCTCGATGAGGTGGTGGCGCACCTCGATCCGGGCCGGCGCATCGCGCTCTACGCCGCGCTCGAACGGCTCGGCGCGCAGGCCTGGATGACCGGCGCCGATCCCGCGGCGTTCGGCGACATCGGCAGCATGGCGGAGATCTTTTCCGTCACGCCCGGCAAGGTCGAGAAGCGCGCGTAATTGTCAGCGACCGTCGAAACGGAGGAGCAGCTGCGTCACGTGCGCTCGCTCGGCTGCCCCCAGATACAGGGCTTCCTGTTCAGTCCGCCGGCGCCAGGCGAGATTCCCCGCCTGCTCGGGCTCGGCGCGGGCGGCAAACGGGCGGTCGGCTAGCCCTCACCGGCGCCACCGCGACGGGTGCGCCGCGGTGCGCGGCCACCTCGCATCCGTGCTCGTTTCGGGCAGTTTTCGGGCCGCAAAAACCGCCTCCGCAACCGGCCCAAATCGGCACTATTTTTTACGTATTTTCAGCTACTTAGACCACTTCACTTTGCCCTGTACGATACCCATATTTCATGCGACACCGAAGCAATCGATTCTCGATTGTGTGATTCACTTCTCGCGACATTCGTCAAATCTCTGGGGCTCTCTCGATGGCCGAACCTGCCCGCAAATCAGGCCCGCAAGCCACGTCCGACTACGGCGCCGAGTCGATCAAGGTCCTCAAGGGCCTCGACGCCGTGCGCAAGCGGCCGGGCATGTATATCGGCGACACCGACGACGGCTCGGGTCTGCACCACATGGTCTACGAGGTCGTCGACAACGCGATCGACGAGGCGCTGGCCGGCCACGCCAAGGAGGTCACCGTCGTCCTCAATCCGGACGGCTCGGTGACGGTGCGCGACGACGGCCGCGGCATCCCGACCGACATCCACAAGGAGGAAGGCGTGTCGGCGGCCGAGGTCATCATGACCCAGCTGCATGCCGGCGGAAAATTCGACCAGAACTCCTACAAGGTGTCCGGCGGACTGCACGGCGTCGGCGTGTCGGTCGTCAACGCGCTGTCGACCTGGCTGAGGCTCCGCATCTGGCGCGACGGCAAGGAGCACTTCATGGAATTCAACGATGGCGACGCGGTCAAACCGCTCGCCGTCGTCGGCGACGCCCAGGGCAAGCGCGGCACCGAGGTGTCGTTCCTGGCGAGCCCGAAGACCTTCACCATGACCGAGTACGACTGGGCGACGCTGGAGCATCGCCTGCGCGAGCTCGCCTTCCTCAATTCCGGCGTCCGCATCGTGCTGTCCGACCAGCGCCACGCGGTCGAGAAGCGCGAGGAGATGGTCTACGAAGGCGGCGTCGAGGCGTTCGTGAAGTATCTCGACCGCAACAAGTCGCCGCTGGTGCCGAAGCCGATCGTCATCAAGGTCGACCGCGACGGGCTCGGCGTCGAATGCGCGCTGGGGTGGAACGACGGCTACCACGAGGCGGTGCTCTGCTTCACCAACAACATCCCGCAACGCGACGGCGGCACGCATCTCGCCGGTTTCCGCGGCGCGCTGACGCGCCAGATCACCGGCTACGCGGAGTCCGGCGGCGTCGCCAAGAAGGAGAAGGTGGCGCTGACCGGCGACGACTGCCGCGAAGGCCTGACCGCCGTTCTCTCGGTCAAGGTGCCGGATCCGAAATTCTCGTCGCAGACGAAAGACAAGCTCGTCTCCTCCGAGGTGCGGCCGGTGGTCGAGAGCGTCGTCAACGAGGCGCTGCAGGCCTGGCTCGAGGAGCATCCGTCCGAAGCGAAAGTGATCGTCGGCAAGGTGGTGCAGGCCGCCGCCGCGCGCGAGGCCGCCCGCAAGGCGCGCGAGATGACGCGCAAGAGCGCGCTCGGCGTCGCCTCGCTGCCCGGCAAGCTCGCCGACTGCCAGGAGCGCGATCCGGCCAAGTCCGAGCTGTTCATCGTCGAGGGCGACTCGGCCGGCGGCTCCGCCAAGCAGGGCCGCAACCGCGAGTTCCAGGCCGTGCTCCCGCTGCGCGGAAAAATCCTCAATGTCGAGCGCGTCCGCATGGACAAGATGCTGTCGAGCCAGGAGATCGGCACGCTGATCACGGCGCTCGGCACCGGCATCAGCGACGAGTTCAGCGTCGACAAGCTGCGCTACCACAAGATCATCATCATGACCGACGCCGACGTCGACGGCGCGCATATCCGCACGCTGCTGCTGACGTTCTTCTACCGGCAGATGCCGGCGATCATCGAGCAGGGCCATCTCTTCATCGCCCAGCCGCCGCTCTACAAGGTCACGCGCAGCAAGTCCGAGCAATACGTCAAGGACGAGCGCGCGCTCGAGGACTACCTGATCGACACCGGCCTCGAGGAGGCGGTGTTCAAGCCGCATTCCGGCGACGAGCGTGCCAGCGCCGATCTCAAGTCGCTGGTCGAGCAGGCGCGGCAGATCCGCAATCTGCTGGGCGGGCTGCACAGCCGCTACAATCGCAAGGTCGTCGAGCAGGCGGCGATCGCCGGCGTGCTGACGACCAGGGTCACCAACGATCCGGCGGCGGCGGACCAGGCTGCGAAATACATTGCGCGGCGCCTCGACTCGCTCTCGGAAGAGACCGAACGCGGGTGGACCGGCAGCTTCGCCGACAGGACCGGCTTCCAGTTCGAGCGCACCGTGCGCGGCGTCAAGGAGGTGGCGATCATCGACCAGGCGCTGCTCGGCTCGGCCGACGCGCGCAAGCTCGACGAGTTCGCTGCCTCGCTGCAGACGACCTATGCGCGGCCCGGCTCGCTGCGCCGCAAGGGCGAGGACACGCCGATCCACGGGCCGGTCAGCCTGTTCGACGCCGTCATTGCGGCGGGCCGCAAGGGCATCGCCATCCAGCGCTACAAGGGTCTCGGCGAGATGAATCCCGACCAGCTTTGGGAGACCACGCTCGACACCAATGCGCGCTCGCTTCTCCAGGTGAAGGTCAAAGAGGTCGACGAGGCCGATGACATCTTCACCAAGCTGATGGGCGACGTCGTCGATCCGCGCCGCGAGTTCATCCAGGAGAACGCGCTGACGGCCAGCGTGGACGTGTAACCCCTCGGGCGACCGTCTGGTGCAGCTGGCCACGGCGCTACCCTGCCGCAACATCAGATTTTGCTGATCTGCGGGATAACGCCTTTCTTTTCAATGCATTGAATTCAGACCACGCGTAGCAAGGCCGTACTCATCTGCACCGTTCGCACATTTGCGGCGGCCAAGGACAGCCGACCTGGCGGACCAAACCACAGCAACCCAGCGGAATACCTTCCCATTCGGAATACAACCCAAGGTGAAATGCCGTAACTAACGCCAGTTCTGCGTCATTTTTCCAACATAAACCGCGCTTATCCCGCATCACAACTACAGAGTATTTCAAGTCTATTGCTTGCAGGGGGGTTGTAATGCGTTGTGTAGCGTATCGCGTACGACTGCTCGTCTTGTCCCTGGTCTCGATCATCCTCATGGCGCTGCCGTCCGGCGCGCGCGACCTGCCAGCGCAAGCGCCCAAAGCCGAGCAGGCCGGCAAGGAGCAGCCAAGAGCCAAGCCACAAGCCAAGCTCCGGCGCGCCAAGCGCGGGACAGCAACCGCGGTGGCGCCCGCACAGGCCGGCGCAGCGGCCGATCCGCTCGATGAGAACGAGATCAGGCAGAAGCTCAACGGAGCGACCGTCGGACTGGCGGCAGGTCAGCTGGAAGGCGCGCCGTTGCGGTTCGCCACCGAGCTCGCGCGCGTGCTCGACGACGGACAGAACATGCGCGTGGTGCCGATGGTGACGCGCGGAATTTTCGACAACATGTACGACCTGCTCTTTCTGCGCGGCGTCGACGCGGCGATCGTCTACGGCGACACGCTCGACCACTTCCGCAACAACACCAAGATCGGAGCGGGTCTCGAGCAGCGCATCAGCTACATCATGCCGCTGTTCCCGTCCGAGGTTCACATCTTCGTCCGTCCGGAGATCACCAAGCTGGAGGACCTGGCCGGCAAGCGTGTCAACTTCAATACCAAGGGGACCGCCGCCGCCTATTCGGGCCCGATCATCTTCGATCGTCTCGGCATCGACGTCGATCCGCAGTTCGACCCGCACCCGGTGGCGATGGCCGAGATGCTCAAGAGCGACCGCTACGCCGCCGTGGTGTTCGTGTCGTCGAAGCCGCTCGATCCGTTCGTCAAGCAGAAGTGGCCCGAGGGCTACAAATTCCTGCCGGTGCCGCTGACGCCGAAGATCGAGGAGTTCTACATCCCGGCCCAGCTCGAGGCCGCCGACTATCCTGGCCTCATTCCGAACGGGCAGAAGGTGCAGACCATCGCGGTGCCGTCGGTGCTGGCCGTGATCAACTTCCCGCGCGAGCACGAGCGCTACAAGCGCATGGCGCGGCTGGTCGACTACCTGTTCGAGCGCTTTCCGAAGCTGCAGACCGACCCCGGCTATCACCCGAAGTGGAAGGAATTGAATCTCGCCGGCACGGTGCCCGGCTGGACTCGCTTCCCGGCCATGCAGGCGAAGCTGAACGCCTCTTCGCCTCCCAAGGCGGTGTCGGACAGCCGCGCCGAGCTGCGCGGTCATCTGGAGCGCATGCTACCGGGCGATCCCGGCAGCCAGCAGAAGCTGCTGCGCGATCTGCTCGACGAACGTCGATCAACGTCGAAACGCTGATCATCGCGCCGGCCCATGCGCGCGATGGCGAAACGTTTCGGCGACCGCGACCGGAGCGCCGATCGTGCGGATCGGCGCTCCTGGCATCACACCGCGCTCGCGTCGCTGCTCGCGGCGCTGGCCGCGCCGGCCGCTTCCGGCGCCGAGCCTGTCGCGAAAACCTGCGCGGCGGCTCCGGTCGTCCGCGCCGATATCGGTGAGGCTGCCGACGCGGAGGGCGATGCCGTCACGCACCCTGCGCAGCCTGATGCCGCGAGCAATGAACCCCGCTCGCCCGACCAGATCGCTCAGGCGGATCGCCTCGCGCGGCGCGGCGAGGCTTCGCTCGCGCAGGGCAACATCGCGGTCGCCCGCCAGTACTTCGTGCGCGCGGCCGAGCTGGGCCACGCGGCCGCGGCGCTCAGGGTGGCGGAAACCTACGATCCAATCGAGCTTGCACGCCGCAATACGCGCGGCGTCGTTCCCGACTCGTTTGAAGCGCAGCGCTGGTACGAGCGCGCGCGAACACTCCGCTCCGATTCCGCCGCCGTGCGGCTCAGCCGACTGGAGGCGTGTGCCGACGACGCATCCGGGCACCGCGACACTCCAAACTGAACACCACAGGCTATCCACGAGGGGAGCAACAGCGATGAGCATTGTGACGCGACGAGACATGCTGGGGGCGGCCGTGACGACCGGCGCCGCATTCGGGGCGGCCGCCGTCGCCCAGGCAGCAGCAGAAAAAGCCGGGCCGGAGCTGCTGGCAATGGACAGCATCAAGAAGGTCAGCCGCTCCGCCGCTCTCTACCATTGCGACTTCGGCGACCCCGGACGGTTCACGCAGCAGCTTCGCAACATCGGCAATCATCTCGCCATCTACAACAACGACCCGAAGGCCCTGAAGGTCGTGATCGTCACGCACTCGGCCGGGATCAAGTTCTTCCTCGAGGACCTTGCCGATACCCCGTGGGCGATGGAATCGATCGATCCGCAGCTCACCGAGCGCGTCCAGGCGCTGGCCGCGCACGGCCTCGAGGTCTACCTCTGCCGCGTCACCTTCTCGACGCTCAAGATCGACACCGCCAAGGCGCGCACCGACAAGTATCTCAGGTTCGTCGCATCCGGCATCGCGACCGCCGCCGCGCTTCAGGACAAGGGCTTTTCGTATCTCAAGGTCGGCTGATCGACCGGCCGACACGCCACCAGCACGGGAGCTTCCCGATGCACGCGGAATTGAAGCATGCCTCCGCCTTTATCACCGTCACCGGCAGCGAGCACGCGCTGTGGCCGCGCGCGGCGCTGACGCGGACCGGCGGCCTGCCCAGCACCGTCCGCGCGCGCATGATGGCGATGGCGATGGCGGGCCCGAATCTGTACGGCGTGCTCGGCCTGTCTCCGGCCGCGCGGGCGCCGGACATCAAGGCCGCGTTCCGCAGGCTGGCCAAGACGTCGCACCCGGATTTCAACACGGACGACACGACCGCCAATGCGCGGTTTCAGGTCGTGCACCTCGCCTATCGCGTGTTGGGCGACAGAGACATGCGTGCCGACTACGATCGCCACCTGCAACTGGTCTGCGTCGCGAGCACGGCGCCGGTGCCCGCCACCGTGCGCCGGCGGCGCCTGCTGCGCGAGGCGGTGTTCATCCCGGTTCTGGTGATCGCGCTGACGCCGTTGTTCGTCATCGGCCTCAAGTCCGATGCGGTCGATCACCTCGTCGCGATCGTCGCGCAGTGGCGCGGCGAGCCGACGCCGTCACGGTCGGCCGAGGTGCCGACGCCGTCACGGCCGGCCGAGGCGCCGACGCCCGTCGTGGTACGACTGCCGGATCCCGCACCACCGACGCAGCCCGACGATCGTCCGCTCGATCAACCGCCGGTTACGCTACCATCACCTGAGCTCCAGCCCCCCGCTCCCGCTCCGGTCGAGACCGGCGACCTCGATCAGGCGCGTCGGTTCCTGGCGCAGGGCGAGCGCTACGCGGGTCAGGGCAACATCGCAGTGGCGCGCGAATATTTCGTCCGTGCCGCCGATCTCGGCCTGGCGATCGCGGCGACGCGAATGGCCGAGACGTTCGAGGCCGACGCGCTGGCGCGCCACGGCGTGCGCGGCGTGAAGCCCGATCCCGCCCAGGCGGAGAGCTGGCATCGACGCGCGCTCGACATCGAAGCGAGGACCACGCCGGCCTCGGTCGAGGCGCGGGCGCGGGCGCGAGAGAGCGGTGGAGCGCGCTGACGCGAGCGTCAACGTTCAGGCGCCGACGCCCCCATCAATACAGCTCGAAGTACTCGCGCTGCTCCCACTCGGTCACCTCGAGCTGGAAGCGGTCGACCTCGGCCTGCTTGATTCTGAGGTAGTAGTCGACGAACCCGTCGCCGAAACCGGCGCGGAAGCACGCACTCACGCGCAATGCATCGAGCGCCTCGTTGAGGGACTTCGGCAAAAACTCGGCCTTGGTCTCGTAGGGCGTGTCGGCGGACGGACCCGGATCGAGCGTCCGCGCAACGCCGTCGAGGCCGGCGATGATCTGCGAGGCCATGTAGAGATAAGGGTTCGCCGCCGGCTCGCCGACGCGGTTCTCCAGATGTGTCGCGGCGTCGCCGGAGGCGCCCATGACGCGCACCATGACGCCGCGGTTGTCGCGGCCCCAGATCGCCCGATCGGGCGCCAGCGCGAACGGGCGGTAGCGCTTGTAGCCGTTGATGGTCGGCGTGGTGAAGGCGGCGGCGGAGCGCGCATGCGCGAGCAGGCCGGCGAGGAAATGCCGGCCGAGCGGCGACAGCAGCTGACCGGCGTCGCGCGAGACGAAGGCATTGCCCTGCGTCTTGCGGTCGATCAGCGACTGGTGGAGATGCCAGCCCGACGAGAACGCGTTGGGAAAGCGCGGCCGGCACATGAAGGTCGCGAGCAGGCCGTTCCTTCGCGCGATCTGCTTCACGGCACTGCGGAACAGCACCATGCTGTCCGCCGGCTCGAGCCCCAGCTGCGGCGCGAACGTGAACTCGACCTGGCTCGGCCCGAGCTCCTGCTCGATCGAGCGCAGCGGCAGGCCGAGCTTGACCATGTCGCGGCGGAACACTTCGAGGATCGGGTCGACCAGGTCGTAGCGGACCTCGGTGAGCAGGTTGAAGCCCTGCGAGATCAGGCTCACCTCCGGCGGCTCGGCGGGCCACGCCGTCTCCGACGGCGACAGGCGCGGATTGTCGAGCTTGAACAGGTGAAACTCGACCTCGAGCCCGGCCATGAAGTCGAAGCCCTGCGCGGCGAGCCGCGCCAGCGCGTCGCGGTAGAGATTGCGCGTCGAGAACGGCACCGGTTTGCCGTTCGGAAAGTAAAGATCGCAGAGCAGCCAGCCGGTCGCGCTCGCCCACGGCAGCACGCGGAACGTCGACGGATCGGCGATCATCAAAAAGTCGCCGCCGCATTCCATCTCCGGCATGCCGAAGCCGCCGCCCGCGGTGAACACCGGATAGGCGGTGCGATGCGCGGTGTCCTTGGCGAGCAGCGTCGTGGTCATCGCGCAGCCGTTGCGCATGACCTGCGCCGCTTCCGACGCCATCACCGCCTTGCCGCGCAGCACGCCGTGCTGGTCGACGAACGAGAAGCGCACGAGCTCGAGATTGTGCTGCGCGATCTGCTTGACGACCTCACTGGCCGCTTTGGCCTGGTCGGCGCTCCACAGGCCGTGGCGCTCGACGAAGCTTCCGCTGTGCTCGCGCGACGACATCGCCGCCTACCCCGCCCTCAATGCCCGTTCACCCAGCTCGCCTGCGCGCGCCGGCCCGCAGCCGAGCTCTTCCAATAGCCCTGCCAGTCATTCGTCGGGCCGACGCCGTCGCAGGCATTTGGGCCGGTGATACGCGCGGCTTCCGCCGCATCGAGCACCATCAGCGGCTTGCCCTCTTTCGCCTCGCCAATCGCGGTGCGCAGCAGGCGGCGATAAGCGCTGATCGCCTTGTCCGACTGGCCGAGGTGCTCCTTAGTGCGATCCTGGATCGCGCCCATCGACTCGCAGGCCCACTGGTCGTGCACGTTGATGTCGGTGCCCATGCCCGTATAGGTCACGTGCTCCTGCTCGTGCGAATCGAAGCCGTAATCATTGCTCTTGTTCCGGCGCGGCACATAGTCGGGCAGCTCGTAGAGCTCGAGCCGCTGGCGGCGCATCTCGTCCTTGTCCACCGGTCCGCCGAAGCTGGTGAAGATCGCGTACCAGTAGTGCTTCACGTCGTCGATCGGCACGTGCCACTGAGTGATCGTCATCTCGCGGCTCATCGGGATCATGAAGCCGTTCGGAAACAGCAGGTTGGTGACGCGCACGTGCGTGTTGGCGTCGCTGATCCGGCGCAGCGTGATGACGCGCAGGCCGTAATCGGTCGGCTCGACCTCGATCACTGGCCGCGGAAACTCACGCATGATGCGCGTCATCGGCATGTCGGTGTCTTTCGAGATATCGCGGAACATCCTGCCGTAGCTCTGCGAGGGGTCTTCGTCCTCGAAGAAGCGATGCAGGAACGACGTGTGCGCCGGATCGATTCCGACCTCGAGCGACTGCAGCCAGTTGCAGTCGATCATGCCCTTGAACGCGAAGGTGTGCGTGTCGGGCGCGATGAAGCAGTCCATGTCGGGAAAGGCCGGCGGCTCGCCCGGCCCCATATAGGCGAACAGGATGCCGCTCTTCTCCACCACCGGATAGGATTTCTGGCGGATGTTGGCGCACAGGTTGCTGCCGTCGGGCTCGGCCGGCGTCTCCAGGCACCTGCCGTCGACGTCGAACAGCCAGCCATGGAAGGCGCAGCGCAGGCCGCCGTTCTCCAGCCGGCCGAACGCCAGGTCAGTGCCGCGATGCGGACAGTTGCGCGCGACCAGGCCGTAGCGGCCGCGATCGTCCTTGAAGATCACCAGGTCCTCGCCGCACAGCCGCACCGGCTTGATCGACCGGTTGACCGCGAGCTCGTCGACCAGCGCCGCCGGCTGCCAGTAGCGTCGCAGCAGCGTTCCGCACGCCGTGCCCGGCCCGACGCGGGTGATCAGGTCGTTCTGTTCCTGGCTGAGCATCGCGGGCTCCCCTGCAATCGCTTTGACCTTACCTCAGATGACGGGTAAGATTTGTTCGCTGACCGAACGGATGTTCGAATTAGAGCAGATCGATCCCTTCGTTGCAAGGAAAGGCCAGGGCGGTGCCGCGCGTCAAACGATCCGAAGCCGAGCTGCGTCTGGTGGAATCCGCCGGGCCCGAATTCCTCGAGGCGCTGGCACGCGGGCTTCGGGTGATCGAAGCCTTCGGCCGCGACCGGCGACAGCTCACCCTGAGCGATGCCGCGAAGGCGGTCGATCTGCCGCGCGCCTCGGTGCGACGCACGCTCTCGACGCTGGTGCAGCTCGGCTACGCCGAAACCGACGGGCGGCTGTTCAGGCTGACGCCGCGCATCCTCAGCCTCGCGTCGAGCTATCTTGAGGCCAATCCGCTGACCGAGATCCTTCAGCCCGCGCTGGAGCGCACCAGCGCGGCGGTCAACGAGGCCTGCTCCTGCGCCGTGCTCGACGGCGATGACGTGGTCATGATCGCGCACGCCTCACCCAATCGCCTCGTCGCCGTCAGCGCTCAGATCGGGCTGCGGCTGCCGGCGGTGTCGAGCTCGCTTGGCCGCGTCCTGCTCGCAGCCCTCGACGACCGCGCACTCGACCGCTATCTCGCGCGCAGCAAGCCGGCAAAGCTGACACCCGGGACCGTGACCGACAAGACCGAGATTCGCAGGGCGATCGTCACCGCGCGCACGGACGGATACTCGCTGGTCGATCAGGAGGTCGAGATCGGCTTCCGCTCGATCTCGGTGCCGCTCCGCAGGCTCGACGGCAAGGTGATTGCGGCGCTGAACATCGGCGCGTACAGCGAGCGATGCTCGCTCGACACCATGAGCAAGACCTTCCTGCCGAAGCTCACCGAGACGGCAGCGAGCCTCCAGCGGCAATTGATGTGACGGCGATGCTCAGTCGTTGAACAGACCGGTCCGCTGGGCGATGATGCCCTTCTCCGTCACCACGATCCAACGGTCGCCGCGCTGGCGCACGCCCGTGACGCGGCCGACGCCGGGAATGACCGAGCCCGGCGTGACGGCATGGGTCTCGCCGTTGCCGGACACGACCGCTCCTTCGCTGCCGGCCCAGTCGACCGACCAGTTGCTCACCCGCTGCATGCGCGGGCGCATCGGCGGTCGCGGCCGGATCGAGCCGGTGAGATCGTGGCCGGTGCCGGTCATCAGCGTCTCGAGCCGGTCGAGCCGCTTGTTGATGGTGGTCATCTCCTCGCGGCGGGTCTTCTCATGCTCGGTAATCGAGGAGCGCAGCCCGGCGATCTCGAGACCGTCCTTGGCGATCGCCGCGTTGAGCTTGTGCATGTCGGCGCGCAGCGGCGCCGAGCTGCCGGCGACATCGACACGGGAGTTGATGGTCGCGATCTCGGCGACGACATTGTCGAGTACGCGCTCGATCTTGCCGATCGACTGCGCCTGCCGGCGCTGCTCTTTCGCGACGTTCGCCGCTGCCTCGCGTGCCTCGCGCCCGAAGTCGATCGCGCGCAGCGCCTGCTGCAGCGTTCCCATCGCGGCCCCGCTCAGGGTCGCGCCACCGGTGATCGCCAGCGCGAAGCCAACGGCGAGGAAGAGGCTGAGCGCCGTCCAATCGCGCTTCTTGGCCGGCTTCTGATCGGAAACCAAAGTGACGAGATCGGATTCGCTCATGTGATGACCTGTTCGCACGCTTTACAATTTGATAACCATGAATTGCTTTCCAATTCGCTAACGCGGCGGTCCGCATCTCTACGAACAGCGTTGCTGACGCGATCATCTGCCTCCCGGAAAGGCACGGACTTAACATTTGGTTGACGCCACCTCGTCGGCTCCCTCATCTTGGCGACGCATCGCCATTCTGATCCTGGCCGGCGTGATCGGCGCGTTCCAGGTCGGCAAGGCCGCGGTCGCGGTGCCGCTGTTGCGCGACGACCTCGCGATCAGCCTGTTGACTGCATCGTTGGTGGTGTCGGCCTATGGACTGCTCGGCGCGGTTGCCGGCTTTGCATTCGGTGTGGCGACGTCGCGAATCAATGCACGCATGGCCCTGGTCGCCGGGCTCGCCACGGTCGGCTTCGGCAGTATCGTAGGCGCCCTTGCCCCGACCGGCGCATTCCTGATCGCGACGCGCATCATCGAAGGCTGCGGGTTCCTGGCGATTGCGGTCGCGGCGCCGCGCCAGATCGGCGTCCTCGCCGCGCCGCGCGACCGCGAGACCGCGCTCGCCTTCTGGGGCGTTCACCTGCCCGCAGGAACCTCGATCATGATGTTCGCCGCGCCGTTTCTGCCGCTGTTCGGCTGGCGCAGCCTGTGGCTGGCGAACGGCTGCATCGCCTTGCTCTATGCGCTGGTGATCGCGCGCATGCACTTGCCGGCGGACCAGCCGCGCGCGGCCGCGGCGGCGACGCACGCCGATATCGCCCGCGTGATCCGCTCGCCCGGACCGCTGCTCGTCGCCATCGCCTTCGGCATCTATACGCTGCACTTCTCGGCGCTGGCCGGCCTGCTTCCGGCGCTCCTCGTCGAACGCCTCGGCGTCTCGGTCGCGGCGGCGGGCAGCATCAGCGCGGCGACCGTGGTCGCCAACGCGTTCGGCAATCTCGCCGCCGGCGTGCTGCTGCGCTGGCGGACGCCGCTGTGGGCCATCATCGGCGGCGCCTTTGCCGTCGCCGGCGTGGCGGCGCTCGGCATCTTCGCGTCATCAGCGCCGGCGCTCGTCGTCGCCGGGCTTGCCGCGGCGAGCCTCGCCGTCACCGGCCTCGTCCCCGCCTCGATCTACGCCGCTGCGCCGCTGGTCATGCCGGCCGCGGGCCTGCTCGGCGCCACGCTCGGCCTGATCGTGCAGAGCAGCAACATCGGCACGCTGTTCGGCGCCGCGCTGCTCGGCGGCTGGGTCGAGCAGCTCGGCTGGTCGACGGCGCCGCTGCTGTTCGGAACGATCGCGCTGATCGAGATCGCCATCGCGCTGAAACTCCGCACCCTGCTCGCGAAATAGCCGCCGTCCGCAACGCAGGCATGCCGTGGCCGCCGCTTGGCGCTGTGCAGCCGAATGGCCATGATGCCGCCCGTCAACCGGAGCGAGCCGATGCAGCAGGTCGCGATCAGGCCAGGTGTCACCATGGCCTACGAGGACGATTGCTTCGCCGCTCCCTGGACGCAGCCGCAGACCATCGTGATGGTTCACGGCAACGCCGAATCGTCGCGCGCCTGGACCGCCTGGGTGCCGCAGCTCGCCGCGACCTACCGCGTCGTGCGTCCGGATCTGCCGGGCTTCGGCGCGTCGAGCGAGCCGGTCGGCTACGGCTGGACCGCGGCGGAGCTTGCCGCCGACCTGCGGCGATTCCTCGATGCGCTCGGCATTGCGCAATGCCATCTGATCGGCGCGAAATACGGCGGCTCGGTCTGCATGCAGTTCGCGACCGAATCGTCCGACCGCCTGCTCTCGCTCGCTCTGTTCGGCTCGCCGGTGCGCGGCAGCGGCACCGGCGCGGCCGACGCCATCCGCGCGCGCGGCGTCCGGCAATGGGCCGCCGAGACCCAGCGGGCGCGGCTCGGCAGCACCGCCTCGCCCGAGCAGATCCGCTGGTGGACCGACGAGCTGATGGGCAAATCCAACGCGCATGCGGTGCTGTCCGCCTCGTCGGCGCGCATCGACATGGAGCTGGAAGACCGTCTGTCGCGGATCATCGTGCCGACGCTCATCGTCACCACGCAGGAGAGCGGCCTGCAATCGGTCGAGGCGGTGCGGCGCTATGCCGGCCGCATTCCCGACGCGCGCGTCGTCGTGCTTGACGGTGACAGCTACCATATCGCCGCGGTGGCGCCGCAGGCTTGCGCCGAGCACGCGCTGCGGTTCTACGCGGCGATCGCTGCCGCCAGGGTTCGCACTGCATTGCCCGGAGCCGCCGAATGAGCCTCGTCTCCCGCCGCGCCGTATTGCGCGGGACCGCGGCCTGCGCCGGCCTGGCGCTGCATCCGGCCGTGAGCGCCGCGCAGGCGGACTATCCCAACCACCCGGTGCGTTTCGTGGTGCCGTTTCCGCCCGGCGGCGGCGCCGACCTGATCGCGCGGCTGCTTTCGCCGCATCTCCAGCAATCGCTCGGCCAGCCGTTCTTCGTCGAGAACAGGTCCGGCGCGGCCGGGCGCATCGGCACCGCTGTGGTGGCCAAGGCCGAGCCGGACGGCCATTCACTGCTGGTGACGACGGAATCCTCGCTCGTCATCGCGCCGCACATGGGCGTGGCCATGGGTTACGATCCGCTCAAGGACCTGGCGCCGGTGTCGATGCTGACGCGCAACACGGTGATCCTGGTGGTGCATCCGTCGGTGCCGGCAGCGACACTACAGGCGTACATGGCGCTCGCCCGCGCAAAACCCGGCCAGCTGTTCTACGCGTCGTCCGGCGTCGGCGGTCCGAACCATCTCGCCGGCGAGACGTTCAAGCGCATGACCGGTCTCGACATCGTGCACGTGCCGTTCCAGGGCACCGGCGCGGCGCTGCAGGCGGTGATCTCCAACCAGGTCGGCGCCATGTGGGGCTTCATCGCCGGGCTCATTCCGCATATCCGCAGCGGCACCTTGCGCGCGCTCGCGAGCGGCGGCACGGCGCGGTCGCCGGCGCTTCCCGAGGTGCCGACCGTCGCCGAGGCCGGCGTTGCCGGCTACGCGGCGACGTCGTGGATCGGGCTGCTTGCGCCGGGCGCGACGCCGCAGCCGATCGTGACCAGGCTCGCAGCCTCGATCGACGCAGCGATGCGCACGAGGGAAGTCGAGGACGTGCTGCTGCGCGACGGCTCGGAGCTCGCGGTCAGCACGCCGGAGGCATTCCGGCGCGACATCGAGAGCGACTACGCGAAATACGGCAA
>Ga0081540_1000106_pt1 | contig 89767 bp, 88 predicted proteins | sample TabmetS2T1R1_FD_71024 | JGI IMG/M metagenome (GOLD analysis project Ga0081540, IMG submission 71024) | Tabebuia heterophylla rhizosphere microbial communities from the University of Puerto Rico - S2T1R1 | ecosystem: Host-associated > Plants > Roots > Rhizosphere ...
GACGGCCTCGCGACGGAACTCAGGCGGGTATGCCCGTCCCCTCCTCTTTTCCATCTCTGGACATCCTTCCTGCGGCGTCAGACGACGCAGCGCTCAGGTGTCCGTCAAAGCGGGGGCACTCCAGGTCGGGGGCGTAGACGTGATAGCCGCCCTCGCCTTGGGGCTCGAAGACCAGCTCAATCTCTTCTGGGTCTGCCGTCAACCCGCCAACTAACTTACGTTAGACGCCGCCGGTCTTAGGTTTTCGGGTTTTCGCCCCGAAGGTCGGCGAAAGCGCGAAATTGGTACCAAGATTGGTACCAAGGCCCCCTTCGAGCTACCGGCCAAATAGAAAAGCCCTGCTTTTGCAGGGCTTTTCCTATAGCGGGGGCGGGATTCGAACCCGCGACCTTCGGGTTATGAGCGCGAACCAGTGGTCCTGCTGGGCTACGTGGAGCGCGTCCTAGAGCGGTTTTCGCCCGATCGAGATCGGCTGAAATCGGCTGGAGTCTGTGGGACGTGTTGCCCCATTTGTTGCCCCAGATCAGTGGCGGGTTGGTCGACAGTTCAGACCTCTCGGCGTCATTGGACGTAGGCGAGCAATTCGTCCCAGGTCAGCCACTTGCTGCGCGAGTGGACAAGACGATGGCAGGTCGGGCAGAGAAGGCGAACATCCGCAAGCTTCGTCGTCTCGCCTGGCTCGAGCTCGCTGACTGGGGTCAGGTGATGGCACTCGATGATCCCCTCGACGCCCCAGGCGGCGTTGGAGTCGAAGCCGCAGGCTTCGCAGGCCAACGCTCCCGTCAGCCTCTTGACTTGCGCGCGCTTGCGGCGGGCCAGGTTCCCGTCCCGCTCGCGCTGGTGGTGGGCGACGAGGCGGATGCCGGACTCGTCGGTCTCGTACTCGTCCTCGGCAGCTGCACTGCTGCGGTCGACGGTCGCGAGGGCTTTGCGGATCTCAGCCGCCGCCGCGTCGACCCGCTCCAAGTCGGCGCCGAAATCCCGCCAAACCTCTTCCGTCTGCGCTCCCGCGTTGCCGCGCCCGCGGGCGCCGTCCGTCGACAGCCATTGGAGGTTGTAGAGCTTGCTACGGACCGACTGCTCATTCCGGAACGACGGATCGGCGGCGAAATGCCCTTCGACCGGCCACACCCGCAACTCTTCGCTCAGCGGCCTCGCCTGCGCGAGGCTGCCGACACCCTCGCGTAGGTACAGCTGCAACGCGAGGACGACCTCGTCATACATCCATGAGCGCTTGCGCGACGCCATGGGCGGAAGCTAGCGCCTTTGCCTGGCGAGGCGGTAGCCACAAAAGCGCCACCTTTCAGCTAACCCGGTGGCAACTACGGAGCGGCCCTAGCGGCTTCGTCGTTGACCGGCTTCGGGATGTCGATCCCGATCTCCTCTGCCAATTTCCGCAGGCGTTCATCGTCTGGCCCGCGACCGACGAGGAGCGCGAAATACTCTTTCCACTCCGCCCCCGCGCGCGCCAACAGATTCGGCCAGTCCAACGCGCGCATCCCTTCGTTGTTCAGGGCTTTGATCTTGTCGGTCACATGCGCCTTCTTCGCCAGTTTGTCCGCCACGATGATCCCCTGCACGCTTTCAAAGCCAAGGCCGCTGTTTCCGTCAAGCTCGGTCTTCACGATCCGAACGTAGTTCTCCCACCGCTGGAGATGGTCCGTGTCGATGGTGATCCCCGGACGCATGAACTCAACGATGAGCAGCGTCTTGCCGGCAACGAGAGCGAGATCGAGGCGCCCCGGCCAACTCTCCGGATCATCCATGCCAGCCTGCTTGCGGGCCTCTTTGAGCAGGTTCGTCGGGGACGTCTCCTTCTTGTAAGTCTCCCACTCCGGCCCCAGGAGCCATGGGTGTTCAGCGATGTAGTCGCGAAGCGAGTTCTCTAGTTCTGTCTTCTCGATCCGCTGCTTCAGCCCCTCGACCACGAGCAGCTTCGTCTTCACAGCCTCCGCCATAGCCAGCGCCGTCAGGACGTTCGCCTCGACCAAGACTTCGATCAGGTTCTCGTCCGGCATGTCCCGAGCCTCGGCGACCGAATGGATCAGCTCTTTGAGGCGGCCGTTTTCCCAGGCGACGATCACGGATTCGGCCAACGTCGTGAACTGCTCAAGGTTGATCTGGGAGACGGCGCCGATCTTAAGCAGGGCGGCCCTGACGATCTTCTGCTCGCTGGGCTGGAAACGGCCCAATCGCTCGGCGAACGGCTCAAGCTTCTCATCGAGGACCTTCTGCTTCTCCTCCTTACGACGGCTACCCCAGAGGGCGAGAAGGTCCCGCATCCGTTTTTTGCCCCAGGTCAGCAGCCCCTGGGTGTCCTCATGCTGCCAGTTGACGCGCTGGCGCTCGGTCGCGATCAGGTCCTCGTTCTTGTGGTCGAGGAAGTCGGCCTCGATGCGGCCCGACATATATGGCTGCCCCGCCTGGGCCGTGGTTCCACCCACCAGCTCGAACCAGAAGGGCGCCTGCGCAAGCTTGCCCCCCGCAAACACAGCGATGCCCTGCAGGTCCCGCTCGTCGATCGTGTCTTTGTAGAAGACGATCCGCCAGCGCACGGCGTCCCCGTTGGGAAGCACCTCTTCTCCGAACCCGTCGTCCGCCACCGCCAGCCCGTCGGGTCCCTCGCCGTCGCGGTAGTCGCGAGGGAAGTCGAACTCGATGTCCTTCTCGTCCGTGTCGGTCGGGAGGGGGTTGCCGTTGACCTTGATCTCGAAGTCGTCAACCCGCTGGTTGAGCAGAAATCGCCGGGCGAGACCCGTCGCCTGCACATCCTTGCTCGGTGCCTGTTTCAGCGTGAGGCTGCGTAGCGTGACCGTGCTGCCGTGCTGCTCACGACGATCCTCGTTTGGAGGGCTGTACTCGACCACCTCGACAGGGGCGGGGTCTTTCTCGCTGTAGCTCTCGCCCCGAAGCTTGGTGAGATCCAGGCGGAAGCAGGTCAACTCCCCGTTCTCTGCGCTGATCGTCCTCACGTCGATGATCTCCGCGATGCCGAAGCCGGCGAACTTGCCAATCCCCTTGCGCCCGAGAACCGGCCGGCCCTTGTCCGACGTCGTCGCGTCAGGATTGTCGCCGCGCCTGTTTCGGCCCACCTCCAGATAGTGGGCCTGAACCTGATCGAAAGTCATTCCGACGCCGTCGTCCTCGATCTCCAGCGTGGCGTCGTCTCCCAGGGATTCGGGATAGGTGATCGAGAGGTGCTCCGCGTCGGCGTCCCAAGCGTTCGACACAAGCTCGGCGACTGCCGCGATCGGGCTCTGGTACATCTGGATGCCAAGGTGGTCGATCACCCGGCCGTGGAACGCCAGCGTCAACTCATGGGGCGGCTGGGGCGGCGCGGTCGGCTCTAGGGCGGTGGACATGCGGAGCGACGATACCGAGGGAGCCCGCGCGATACCTAGGCGGGAACGGCCGCGTCTCCTCCAGGCCCAGCTTCACAACCTGACGCTTCTGCGTCCAGCAGCAGCTCCCCAGCGGACACTGCGAGCCCCTGCGCCATCCGCACCGGAACCGCGTTTCCGATCTGGCCCTCTATCGCCTGATAGCTGCCGTCGAACAGGTAGCTGCCAGGAAACGTCTGGATCAGCGCCGCCTCGCGGAGAGTGATTCCGCGGTCCTTCGTCGGATGCAGGAACCGCCCACAAGCCGGCGTCGTGCAGCGCGTCGTCAACGTTGGCGCCGGCTCGTCCAGCCGCATCCTCCCGTAGGCGGCAGCGGCGCTCCGCGTCGAGCCTAGGGACTTGTGACAGTCGAGCTGATGGCTGTCGGGCAGGTCGAACCGCCCACCGTTTTTTGGGATCAGCCGTATCCGCTCTGCGACCTCGGGGGTCGCATTGCGCCCCCGGTGAATCGCGTCACGCGTGCCCTTTAGCGGACCGGCCTGCGAGAGCACCTTGACGATCCGCTCGGGCTCCCGCCTGAAGGAGACCGGGAGAAGTTCGGCGGGATGCTCGGGAAGGTCGTCGCCTTTGAGCCCCCTGACGCCGATCGCGATGAGCCGGCGACGGCTCTGCGGGACCCCGAAGTCCGTCGCGTTGAGCTTGTAGGTCTTGACGCCGTACCCTGCCGATCTCGCCTTCGCGAGCAGCACCTTCATTCGGCTGTCGCGAGCTAGACCTGGGACGTTCTCGAGGACGAACGCCTTCGGCTTCATCTCCTCGATGAACGGGAAGACCGCGGAGACGAGGTCGTTCCGCTCGTCCTCGGCGTCCATCGGACCGAGACTTGAGAATCCCTGGCACGGGGGACATGCGCTGAGCAGGTCCAGCTCCCCCGGCTTGACGCCCATCGCCTCCATGAAGGAGGCCGGCGTGACGTTCCTGATGTCGTCCTCTAGGAGCTCGGTGTCCTTGTGATTCCTGCGGTAGGTCTTCGCGCAGGCGGCGTCGTACTCGACCGCGCCAAGAACTCTGTATTGAGCTTGCTTCAGACCCTGCGTAGAGCCGCCAGCGCCTGCAAAAAGGTCCGCTGCAAGTCGGCCTCCGCTCTCCGCCCTCAGTCCCTCTCGGGAGCGGAGGCGCTCGACGGCATCGCCAACGGCAGCCACAGCCTCGTCAACTGGAGTGTGCTCCCAAACTCGAATGACGGTCCAGCCCAATCGGCGCAGCGATGCGTTCACCAGCTCGTCCCGTTCAACGTTGCGCTTCAGCTTCGGCCCCCAATACCCCCGATTGGTCTTCGGGACGGTTCCGTGGTCGGGGCACTGATGCCAAAAGCATCCGTCGATGAAGACAGCAAGCCCCAGGGACGGAAACGCGATGTCGATGCTGCGCTTGCGTCCCGCCGCGCGAACCTTGAACTCCTTGCGAAAGCGGTAGCCAAGGCGATGGAGAGCTGAGCGGACCGCCATCTCCGGGCCAGTGTCCACCTTCGGAACGGCCTTCATCGTGGCGCTTCGGACGACATCCTGCGGCACCGGATAGGGCAGCGGTGGCGGGACAGGGCGGGACATGGGGCTGGCTCGCGTTGTCACGTTACTTCCAGCCTATGACGAACGATTTGGCTGCCGCTTGCTTGTCTGTCTAACCGGCTCTATGGCGCCCTTTCAGCGGCAGGTCGGATCGATCGACCATCCCCACCGCGAGCAGCCGCCCGCCGAACTCCTCTCTGCCCGAGACGGGGCCGAGAACGTCGAGCAATCCGCCGTCGAGCGCCCGCTGCAACGCCCCGGCGGCTTCGCCATAAGCCTCCAGCCGCGGATACACAATCCCATCCAGCTCGACCAGCATCACCCTGAACTCGCCATCGAGGTCCACTGACCCGTCGTCGTTGTAGACGCCGATCAGGAACTCGCCCGCCGCGTCGATCTGCACCTTGTCGACGTAGCGCTGGCGATGGTGATCGGAGAACCCGAGGCGCCGCCCTCGGCCCGTCCCGCTCATCGCGACGCCGCCCCCTCGATGACCTCCACGTCTTCGTGGAAGGCGGCGGCGACCCAACGCTCTTCCGGCGCGCCGGGCTCGGCGAAGAATGCCGCGTCCTCGTCGGTCCAACAGAGCTCGTTGTCCCACTCCTCGGCGCCCGGCACGAACTCGTCCATCCGCAGAGCGATCAGCGTTGCCGACGCCTCAACGACGGTGCCCGTCGCGCCCTCGTCGATTAGGAAGTGGGGAAAGCGCTCGATCTCATGCCGCAGCCGGGCTCGCGTTCCGACCGGGGGGAGTCCGCTCTTGGCGCGGTCGCTCATCCCGCCATCACCTCCAGGTCGGTCGCGGGCGTCGCCGCCATCGCCACCGACAGGTCGAGCGCCGGCGCCTCGTCACCGGGGAGCAGGTGCGTGTAGCGGCTCAGCGTGAAAGCGGCCGAGTGATGGCCGAGAGCGCGGCTGAGCTGGAGGAGGTTGGTTCCTTCGCTGAGGTGCAACGAGGCGAAGGTGTGGCGGAACGTGTGGAAGGCCGCCCAGGGCGCGCCGACCTCCTCGACCAGCGGCTTTACGATCCGCCGCCGCATGTTGTTGGGGTCGATGACCTCGCCCGCGACGTTGGTGAAGACCGGCGCGGTCGAGTCCTGCACCTCCTGGTCGGCGAGGTACGCCCGCAGTCTGTGGACGAGCGGCGCCGGCAGCCGCACGTCGCGCTTGCTGTACTTGGACTTCGGCGGCTCGATCCGCCCTTTGACGATCGCCCGCCTGATGCAGACCTCGGGCGCCGACCCGTCCAGCTGCAGGTGCAGACGCTGGAGGCCGATCGCCTCGCTGATCCGCAGGCCGCAGGTCGCCAGAACCTCGAACAACAGCTTGTGGCGATCGGGCGCCATCGCCAGCACCGCCGCAAGCTGCTCACGGCTGAACACCTTGATCTCGTCTTCCTCGTCCTCGACCTCCTCGCGGTGGGGCAGGGTCAGGCCGAGCGAGGGGTTGTGGCGGATCAGGCCCTCACGCTGCGCGGTGCTGAGCGCCGCGCGAAGCGGGATCACGATGTTGGCGATCGTCGCGTCGCTGAGGCACTTGCCCTGCTCGTCTTCGTCGGCGAGCCAGTCAACGAAGCGCGCGAGCACGAACGTGCTCACGTCGACCAGCTTCAACCGGGACGAGAAATAGGGGTGGGCGTAGGCGCCGATCAGCCGCCGGTATTCGTCGCGGGTGTTCTCGCGAAACCCGCGCCGGCCCTGGCCCCGGTAGCGCTCGACCCATTCATCGAGGAACTTGAGGAACCTGATCGTCGTCGGCGCCTGGAGCTCGCCGCGGTCGCGGTCGGTCTCGCTCTCGCGCTTGATCCTTCGCGCCGCGTCGTAGGTGGAGGCGTTGCGCTTTCGCTGCTTGCCGGCGACACGGATGACGGCGACGTAGCCGACGACTTTGCCGTGGCCGTCGATCCGCTTGAAGACGCCCGGCGTCTTCGTCTTGACCAGACGCCGAAGATCGCCGCAGCCTGGACGATCCTCGGGGACATGAGTACCCTCGGAAACGCTCATGAGTCACACCTCTTGAGCCGGGGGCGGGCCGTTGCTGCGGCGCCGCCCCATTTTGCGTTTGCGGACAAAACATTAACAGGATGATGTGCCCTGACTGCCTGCCCAAAAGCCTCGGAATCCCTGTTCTCATGGGCTTTCCCAGCGGTGGCGGTCATGGCTCCTCACCCGCTCTCCGCACGTAGTCATCGAGGGTCTGACGCCGGTACAGCGGCGTGCGCCCGTCGCGGCCATCGGGGACGAGCAGGCCGGCGCTGGTCAGTTCGTGGATGCGCCGGCGCGGGACGCCGACGTAGCGGGCGGCGGCCTCGGGGTTGAGGTAGCCCTCGCCGTCCGCGGACTGCGCCCCGAGGCGGTCGGCGACCTGCTCGGCGACGGCGCCGGCCAGCGCCTCGACAAAGCGCTCGTCGGCCCGGATCAGCGGCAGCCCGGCGGCGCGCTCTCGGCCGCCGCGAGAACGGGCGGTCGCGCTCATCGCCTCCCCTCCCCCAGCCAGTCGACCGGCTCCTCGGGCTCGGCGGCGGTCCGGCAGATCGGCGCGAACGGGCCCTCGGCGTCGAGATCGGCGAGCAGGCAGATCGAGACCTCGACCTCGGGCGAGTCAGCCAGGTCGGGGTCCTGGCGACAGAGAGCGAGGACCATCCGGCGCCGTTCCTCGAGCCGGTCCCGGGGGCGGCCGGCGAGGACGACGAGCACCGCCGGGAAGACCGGGTACAGCCGCTCCCAGAGGGCGACCGAGCCGCGCCCGCCCTCGGCCGGGATCTTCCGGCGGTGCAGGCGGGCGTAGCGGCCGATCCGCCGGGCAAGGTCGGCGGCCGAGCGGTTGGCGCGGTCGAGCTCCACGAAGCGGTAGGCGATGCTGGCCCGCCCCTCGCCTTCGGCGAGCTGGTAGTCGAGGACCGCGTCGGCGATCAACTGCTCTCCCGTCCGCCGCCCCGGCGGCGGGCCGAGCGAGTGCGCGACCTCATGGCGCCAGGCGAAGGGGCCGCAGTCATCGCCCCGTTCCCGCGCCGCCCGGACGAAGGCGAGACCAACGTCGTTGACCGCGATCGTGTGCTCCTGCAGCGGGCCGGCGGCCTGCTCGGGGGTGATCACCTTGCGCCGGGTCTCGGCCCGGCTCGGGATCGTCTCGGCGGCATCGACGCCGCGCTCGGTCAGGTGCCAGAGGAGCCCGCGCCCCGCCAGCGGCGCCGTCGCCGCCAGCCCGGTCGCGCGCAGCCGCGCTAGCTGGTGCTGAGCCCAGCGCTTGGAGGCCGCCGGCATGTGCAGCTCGTGGACCTGGGCGGTCGAGAGCAGCCGGTGCTGGTTCAGGCTCTCAAGCACCTCGACGCCGGTCGCGCCGAGCCGCGGGGGGTGAGCGGCGCCGCTCATCGCGCCCCCCGCGTGTCGATCGTCTGCCGCCCGCCGGGCCGGCGGTCGGGCGTGGCGCTGCGGGCGCCGCGCAGCGCGCGGAGGATCGCCTCGGGATGGCCCGCGAGGCGGTCCAGGGTCTCGGCGACCGGGGCGCGGGCGAGGGCGCGATCGACGGCGGCGTCGAGCAGCGGGACATCGCCGGGACGGCGGGCGTCGGGGAACATCTCCTCGACCGGGACGCCCGCGAGCCGAAACGGCCGGCTGATCTCGCCGCCGAGGGTGACGGAGGCGAGGCCGTTGAAGCGGGGGATCTGGGTGATCGCCTCGGCGTCGAGATCGCCGCCGAGCTCGCGGGCGATCAGGCTCGCCCCTTTGGCCCCCAGCGCCGTGGTGACCATGTGCGAGCGATTGGTCGAGATGGCGTCGCGGGTCGCGCCGGTCAGCCGCTCGACGTTCTGGTTGAACAGCAGCGCCCGCAGGCCGAACTTCCTCGCCTGCTCCAGCAGCGCCGCCAGCGTGCCCGAGGTCGAGCCGTCGTATATCTGCACCTCGTCCAGCCACAGGTAGAACTCGCGGCGCGGCTGGGCGGCCCTCGACCGGGCGGCGTGCAGGGCGTCGAAGACGACGAAGTTCGCGATCAGCCGGTCGCGGCCGGACCCCGGCCCAGGGCAGACGAGGACGATCAGGCCCCGGTCCATCGCGGCCCGCACGTCGTAGGTCGCGAGCGGGTTGCCGAGCAGGGCGGCGGCGGGCCGCGACGCCCGCAGCCGGTCGATCAGGTTGGTGACCGGCGTGATCGCCTCGGGCGCCAGCCGGGGGAAGCGGTCCTCGAAGAACTCCCGCACCGGAGCGGAGACGCGCGGCAGCACCGCCGCGCGCCAGTCATCGTCGCTCAGCAGGACCGGGATCTCGAAGATCGTCGGCGCCAGCTCGCCGGGCAGCTGCGCCGCGAGGTCAGCCAGCGCCTGCGCCGCCTGGGTGGTGAGGTTGAGCGCCCGCGCGTTGACCTCATCCCAGCGCAGCGCCGAGGCGAAGGCGTCGACCACGGCGTCGACCTGGCCGGCAGCCCGCTGGGGCGAGCGGCCGGCGAGCGCAAAGAGGTTCCAGGCCGGCTGGCGATCGGGGTCGGAGAGGTCGAGCTCGACCACGCGCTCGCGGACACCGGGCTCGGTCAGGTAGCCCTTGATCCGCTCGATCGCGTCGTGGTGGGGGTCGAGGAACAGGCAGCCGTGCCCCGATCGCGCCATGTGCAGGAACTGGCCAACCGCGGTCTCGGTCTTGCCGAAGCCCGAGCGGCCCGACATGTAGAAGAAGTTGGTGTCAGCGAGCGGGACGCCGACCGGGCGCTCGCCCTTCTCGCCGCTCACCTTCCCCAGCGGCAGCAGGCCGGCCTGGCCGGCGAAGCTCGGCAGCCCGCGGGGCGGCGGCTCGACCGCGCCGGCCAGGCGGACGACGTTGGGCGAGGTGCAGCGGACCGTGGGCGGCTTCATCAGCCCGGCGATCTCGGTCGCGGTGACGATCCGCCGGCGCGCGGGGCGAAACAGCCCCAGCGCGAGGCGCCGGTCAAAGCCGCCCCGGCGGCCCGGAAGGTCGGAGCCGAGGAAGGCGACGCCGGGGACGCGCAGGCCCGAAGCGCGCAGATGGTTCTCGCCCGCGAAGGCGTCGAAGGCCGCGAGGAGCGCCGCGAGCTGCGCCTTGGCGCGGCCGGGGACCGGGGAGGCGACCCGGATCAGGACCTGCAACTCGAACAGCGGCTCGGCGCCGCCGAGCTTGCGGGTCAGCGCCTGGCGGCCGACCCACCGCTCTACGAGCTCGGCGGGCGGCGCGCCTCCGCGCCGCTGGCCGGTGCCGGCGAGCAGGGCGGCCAGCTCCTCGCCCTGGGAGCCCGAGGGCTGCCCCGCGCGGCGGGCTCGGCGAAGCAGCCGGCGGCGTAGTCGCCGGCGCCGACCGGGGGCGACGGGCAGCAGGTCGACGCAGACGGTGGCCGAGTCCCCGCCGCCGGGGTCGATCGCGTCGAGGGCGCGGGCGATGCCCGAGAGCGGGTCGGGGTCAAGGCCGGCGGCGCGCAGGGGCTCGCTGCTCGGGCGGGCCAGCACCAGCTCCGCGCGGGCGACCTCGGCCTTCTCCTCATCGGCGGCCTCGCGAGGCTCGGGGGCGGGCCGCAGCTCGATCCCCCGGTAGGCGGCCAGCGAGGCGCGCAGGGCGGCGCGGGCGCGCTCGGGGACCTCGACGCCCCAGCGGAGCCTGCCGGCCTCGTCGGCATCGAACCGCAGCCTCACGGCGCTTGCGGGCGAGTCGAGGATGCCCCTCACCGCCCGCCGAGACCGGCTCAGACCGGAGGCGAAGCGGATCACCGCCTCCTCGGGGGGATCGAAGGAATCGGCGGGGACTGCGAGCATCGCCACGCGGTGAGCGAGAGACCGCCGAGTGACAACGAGGCGGGCGACGATCACCGCAAAGGCGAAGCACAGCAGAGCCCCGGCGAGGCTGACGGCGGCGGGGCGTCCCGCAAGCTCCAGGAGTGAGCGTCCCCACCTTGGGGCGTTGGCGACCAGGACGACGACCGCGATAGCCGCCGCGAGGAGAGCGAGCGGGACTCCGTCCCGCCGATCTGACTCACTCACGACAGAACCCCTGACGGGGATACAAGTCAGCGACCGGCCGGCCTCTCCTTGCCAGTCCGCAAGCGGCCTTCCGGGCAAGACGCCGATCGCCGCCGCGAAGCGCGAGGCGAGCTGCGAGACGAACTGCGACGCGAGCTGCGATGCGAGCGCCGGGCGACCTCACCGCTCCTCCTCGCCGCGCAGGCTCGCCTGCGCGGCCGCCTCGATCACCAGGCGCGCCAGCGGCGGGCAGACCGCGTTGCCGATCTGCATGAAGCGGCGGCTGCGCGAGCCCTGCCAGGGGTAGTCGGGCCGGAAGCCCTGCAGGGCGGCGGCCTCCTCGACGCTGATGCGGACGGCGTTTCGGAACTGCGGCGGCCAGGGGTCGCCGGGGCGCCAGTCGGGATCCCGGTCTCGCGCCGAGGGCGCCGAGATCCGCGGGGTCGAGAGCACCGTCGTCGCCGGCCGGCGCTTGGTCCAGTCGGGGCGGCGCTCAGCCATCGGCCCCTCCCCCACGCTCGATCGTCCACGACCCCGAAGCGGTGTCGAGCGTCCGCGCCGGGCGGGTCGCGGCTCGCGCCAGCCCGCGCGGGCGGCGGCCGTTGCCGGTCTGGTTGTTGGTGTAAGTGACAGCGTCCCGAGCCCAGCCGAGCGCGTCGGCCATGCTGACCCAGGGCAGCAGGTCGCGCTCGTCCTCGGGGACGTGATCGGGGCGGCGCGGGTTGTAGGAGCGGTGGCTCGGGACCGGCAGCTCGGCCGGCCCGTCGAGCGAGGCGACGAGGAACGCGCGCTTGCGGGTCTGCGGCACCCCGTAGCGCTCGGCGCTCAGCACCCCGGCGCTGGCCTCGTAGCCGTGCGCGACGAGCAGGCCGCAGAACAGCGACCAAAGCTCGAGGACGGGCGGCACCTGCTCCAGCGCGATCCAGCGCGGCCGCAGCGCGAGCGCCCAGCGCAACGGCTCGACGGTCAGCAGTGAGCGCGGGTCGCGGCAGGCTTCCAGGTGCCCGGCGCGCGAGTCGTGCCCGGCTGCGAGCTCATGCGCGCAGGCGATGACGTGCGGCTTGTCGAGCTTGCCGAGGCCCTTGCCGGCGTTGGAGTAGGCCTGGCAGGGCGGCGAGGCGATCAGGCCCCAGACCGGCGCGAAGACCCGCGGGTCCAGCGCGGCTATGTCGGCTTCGACCCGCTCGTGGCCAGCGGCGCGGGCGGTCGCGCAGGCCCAGCGGTCGGAGTCGACGCCGATCGCCGAGTAGCCGAGCTCGCGCAGGCCCTCGTCCCAGCCCCCAGCCCCGGCGAACAGGTCGATGATCCTCCGCTCAGCCATCGCCGCCCCGCCGGGCTCGAAGGTGGACGAGGTAGGCGCGGCCGTCGTCGCGGTAGAGGCGAAGGAACGAGCGCCAGCCGCGCCTGGCGGCGCCGACGCCGGGGGCGCTGACCAGCAGGACCGCCCTCCCGCGCCTGGCCCCGGCGAGCGTGATCGTCAGATTCCCCCGGCGGAAGGGGACGTGCTGGAGGGCACGATGGGTCCGCAACTCCCGCGAGGCCCGCCGCGACGCGCCGCTGCCGCGCCGGTCCTGAGGATCCTGCCGGCGGCGGGCCGGGTGCCCGTCGTCTTCGGCGAGGGCCGGCGTTCTCGTCACCGGCGCCTCGGCTCGCGCGGCCGGCGGCGGGCCGCCCGGCTCGGGGCTGGCGGGGCGGTCGAGCTCCCCGAGCAGGCTCAGCAGGCCGACGCCGAGGAAGACGGCGGACGCCAGGGCCAGGACCCAGCGGCCGGCCCTGGGGTCGAGCGGGCGGTCGAGGCAGGCGCGCAGCCGGTCAACCATCGCCGCCGCCTTCGCTCGGGGGATGGGCGTATCCGAAAATCGGCGCCGGCTCGCCGCTACCGGCGGCCTGGGCCGGCGGGAACGGGCCGACCCGCGCGACTCGGTCGCCGTAGTTGCCGTCGATCGTCGTGATTTCCCCGTTGGGGAAGACGCGCTCGACGATGCCGACGTGATCGCTGGCCTGGGGGCCGGCGCCGTAGAGGACCGCGTCGCCGGGAGCCGGCGTCGCCGTCGGCGGCAGCACGCGGGCGCCGTTCGCGGCCGGGGTCGAGAGCGGCGGGTCGCCGGGTGCCGTCGTCGCGAACGGGCCGCCTTCGTGCGCCTTCGCCCATTCGTAGATCGAGCCCGAGTAGGCGTAGGGCGCCGTCCCGCCCTTCATCGGCACCCCGGCCCGCTCCCAGACCCAGGCGACGAACAGAGAGCACCATTCCAGGCAGGGTCCGTAGGGGTTGCAGTTGGAGCCGAGCGGGCTCTCGGCGCGGCCGAGCTGGCTCTCGGCGATCCGCACGATCTCATTCGCGCTCGCGGGTGAGCTGGCCCCGCAGGCTGAGCCGCCAGCCGGCGCCGGGGCGCCGGCTGGGGCCGGCGACCCCTTGCCGTGGAAGCCGTATTCCACGGCCCGGGCCATCACCTCGTCGGCGTAGGAGACGAGGCTGTCGGCGCAGGCGCCGTAGTAGTGGCAGGCGGCCTCGCGGTAGGCGGCATAGGAGCCGCCGATCGGCGGCGCCCCCATCACCTCGCGCAGCAGCCTCGCCGCGGTGAAGATCGCATCCGCGAGGTCGAAGGGATCGGCTTCGCCGTTGCCGTCCGCATCGACGCCGTAGGTCTCCCAGATCGTCGGTCCCGGCCCAGGGCTGCACGCCGATTCGCGGACGATCGCGATCTGCATCGGGCCGCCGCAGCCCGAGGGGTAGACGTGCGCGCAGCTGCCCGTGCCGCACTCCTGGTAGCCGATCGAGGCGAGGACCGTCCAGTCCACGTCGAAGCGCTGACCGGCGCGCTGGTAGAGCCGTAGGCGCTTGGCCGGGATCTGCTTGACGGCGGCGCGGGTCGGCTGGCTGCCCGAGACCGGCCCGCTGGCACCGAGGCAGGCGACGTTGGCGCCGAGGATCGCCATCAGGGTCGCGGCGACGACGCCCGCGATCAGGCTGAGGACGGCCGCGCCGGCGAGCGCCAGCGGCCCAGCCCTTCGGGTACGCCTCATCTCCCCCGCCCCTTCCAGGGCCAGCGGCGCCGGCGCCTCGGCGCGGCGTCCGGCGGACGGGGGTCGGTGCTCGGCGGCGGCGTGCTCGGCAGCCCGCGCCCCCGCTCCCGCTCCTCGCGAAGTTCGTCCCCGAGCGGGCTCTGCGAGCCGGCGCCGCCGCGCCCCCGCGTCGTCCCCTGGGCGGGGTGGCCCGGCTGGCGCTCGCCGCCCTTGGCCTCGGATGGGGGCGCCCCAGGCTCGTTGGCGCTTCCCTGCCCGGCGCCGGTGGCTCGGCCCTGGCGGGCCCTGCCGCCTTTCGGGACGCCCTGGCGACGGCGGCGCTCTCCCCCTTGCCGTGGGCCGGCGGCCCGGCGGGCTTCCGGCTCGGCGTCCCTCGCAGCCGGGGACGGCCGGGCGCCGCGCTCGCTCGGCCCCGGCTGGTCGAGGCTGGGGGCGCCGCCTCCGACCGGGGCGCTGTAGCTCGTTCCGAAGCGCGGCGCGGGGGCCGCCGTGCCCGGCTTCGTCGCGCTCCTCCCGGTGATCGCGGCGCCGGCGCGAACGGGCGCCTCGGTGCCGGCGCGCGCCGAGCGGCGAGCGCCGCGGAAGGGACGGCGCAGGGTGCGGGCGCCGGCGTAGAGGGCGAGCAGCCGCAGGGTGTTGTCGCGGCCCGGCGCCCCCGGCCCGGTGACGATGCCGACCAGGCTCTCGGTGAGGTTGCGCCGCTGGAGGAAGACCGCCCAGAAAAACAGCGCCTGCATCCCGAAGGACATCAGCCAGCCGAGCTGCGCGGTCGCCCCGGCGAGGGCCCCGTTGACCGCGAGCAGGGTCGCCAGGATCAGCGAGTAGGCGGCCTTCCGCAGCAGGTAGCCGGCCAGCTTCTCCAGCCAGCCTTTGAAGAAGGCGTGACCCCGGCCGGGGACCGCCGCCGCGACCAGCGCCACCGGGGCGAAGGCCAGCACCAGGAGCAGCAGGACTTGGGCGAGGATGATCCCCACCGATAGGGCGCCGAGCAGGCAGAAGGCGCCGAGCTCGCCGACGAAGACGACGAGCGCGAGCAGCAGCCGCTGGTACTGGCCGCCGGCCTCCATCGCGTCGCTCGCGGGCTTGTCGGCGACCCCGAGCCGGTAGCCGGCCCCGGCGCTGTCGGCGTCGGGCAGCTTCGAGGAGTCGCCGTGGTCGAGCGCGTCGTACTCGGCGTCGCGTTCATCGGTTTCCAGGCCGAAGCGCAGGAAGTGCGGCGCGTACTTGTTCGCGTTGTTGACGCAGACCTTGCCGTCCGCGGTGACCTCCGTCCCGGCGGAAAGGCGCCGCGCGAGCGCGTCGTCGCGGGCCGGATTCGCCGACAGCGGGCGAACCGGCGCCGAGGTCGGGTCCGAGCCCTCGTCGCCGGTCCCGGCGAGTACACAGTGTTCGAGGCCGCCGAACTCGAGGACGGTCCAGGGCTTGGCGACGAGGAGGTCGAAAAGCTGGTTGGCGACATCGTCCTTCGCCCGTGCGCCACCGGCGGGGTCGCCGTGGTCGGAGATCGCGAGGAACGCCTCCGACATCTGGTTGGTCCACTTCGAGGCGGCGCCGATCGTCTGCCCCGGCTGGGCGACGAAGAACAACGCCACGACGACGTAGAGGAGCGAGAGGCCGAGGGCGCCCGCGGTCTCCGCGTAGCGGCGCTGCACCAGCGCCTTCCACATCGCCCAGATGCCGACGACCGCGATCGCCAGCACCAGCCAGGGGGCGCCGAAGACGTTGGCGTAGATCGAGTGGATCGCCGAGGAGACCGGCGCCAGCGCCCCGGCGCCCCCGGTCTGCGCCGAGCCGTTGACGAGGTCGAGGCTGAAGGCGAAGGCAAAGAGGGTGATCAGGGCGTTGGCGAGAAAGCAGGTCAGCCACCACAGCGCCCCGGCGAAGAAGTAGGCGATCATCGGCAGGACGCCGGAGACGTCGACCCCGCCGGTCAGCGAGACCGAGACCGCCGAGAAGTGCTGATCGAGGGTGTAGTGGTCGAGCGGGTAGCGGCCGAACAGGCCACCCTGCCCCAGCGGCGCCGCCGGGGAGATGTTGCTCCAGACATCGCTGCCGAGCGCTGCCATCGGATGCGCCAGGGCGATGAGCCCGGCGGCGGCCAGCCCGATCAGGAGCCGGCGCCTCATTCCCGCGCTCCCGGCGTGTTGTCGAGGGCGGCCAGCAGCTCGCCGAAGACGAGATCGAACTGCACGACGCCGACCCGGCCGTCGAGGTCGCGCATCAGGCACAGCCCCTGGCGGGCTTCGAGCAGCAGCGCGCGCAGCGCCGCGTCCTCGGGATCGAGCCCGATCATCGCCAGCGCCCGCCGTGCCTCGGGGATCGAGTCCTGGCCGAACAGGAAGAAGACCCCGACCAGCTCGGAGAGGTCGCCGAGGTCCGACAGCCGCTGGGTCGCCAGCAGGATCGTCGTGTTCATCGAGCGGCCGAGCCGCACCAGGCGGTTCAGCAGCAGCCGGCCCTGGGTTGAGGCCAGCAGAAACCACGCCTCGTCCAGCAGCACGATCTTGTGTCGATTGCGGTTCGTGCTGACGAGGCGCAGAGCTTTCGCCGCGACCAGGGCCAGCGTCGCCACGCTGACCCGCTCGGCGCGGGTGTAGGTCTCGCGGGAGGCGCCGGGGTCGGGCAGCGAGAGCCCCGGCGTGCGGATCGTGATCACCGACGCCTCGGCCACTACGCGGTCTCCCCGATCGGCGCGAAGCCCAGCCGCGCGAGCCCGAAGTCCGAGAGGACATCGAGCGCTTCGGCGGCCTCGCGGCCGGCGTCGGTACCCGCGTCGCGCAGCCTGGCGACGACGTAGTTAAGGCTCTCCTCGCCGGCCCGGACCGCGTCGCGAACGGCGCGGTCGATCGCGTTCTCCCAGGACGGCGGCGGGTCGCGAAGGAGATCCAGCAGGTAGCTGGAGGCCAGCTCCTCGCGCAGCTCGGGCAGGCCGATCCGCAGCGGGTCGAGTTTGCCCCGGTGGCGGGGGTCTCCCGAGAGCTCAAGCACCTCGACCGCGCCGGCAAGCTCGGGGACGCCCTCAAGGTTGTGGTCGGGCTTGGGGTCGAAGGTGACGACCAGCGATCCCCGGCGCTCGGCGCCGTAGGCGATGGCCTGCCCGGCGAGGGTCTTGCCCGAGCCGAGCGTGCCGGCGAGCAGGACCCCCGAGGGGCGGGCGGTGCGCGGCGCCTCGGTCGGGTCGTAGCGGACCGGCCGCCCGCCGGGAGAGTGCCCTATATAGAGACCGCCCGCCGAGCCAGCCTCGGCGCTGGCGGTGGCGACCATCGCCCCGAACTGCTCGACGGTCATCTGCTGCAGGTAGTCGGGCACCGAGCCGGCGTCGGTGCGCAGCATGTGATCGAAGAACAGCCGGTGCTGGAGTCCGCGCGGGCGGTGCAGCCGCACCTCGCCGAAGCGCTCGCGCAGCGCCTCGACCCGGCGCTCAAGCTCGGCGCGATCGGCGGCGCCGACCGCGAGCGAGATGTAGGCGCGCAGCATCGGCGGGTGCGCGGAGGACTGGAGGATCGCCTCGTACTCGCGGGCCAGCTCGCGGTCGTCCTCGGCCTGCCAGCCCGGCCCGCCGTGGGCGCCCTCGGCCTGCTCGCGGTAGGCGTGCTCGACATCGAGGATTCGCTTTCGGACCTGGCCAAGCGCATCGCGGTTGCCGATCCAGCGGGCGTGCAGGACCGCGTCGACCGGGAAGCCGGCGCCCTCCATCGGCGCGAAGAGGAGCTCGGCCGGGCCGGGGAAGTCGGCCTCCTCGGCGAGTGAGCCGGCGCAGAGGATGGCCTGGAAGGACCGGCCCTCCTCGGCCTCCACCTCAAGCGAGGGCGGCTCAGCCGGGTCCTCGGTCATCGGCGCGTTCGCGCAGCGCCAGAGGTCGTGTTCGAGCGGCTCGTAGCTGGTCCTCCCCTCGCCCTCGATCACCAGGGCGTCGGGCTGCCACGCCTGCTCAAGGGACGGCTCGGCGACGCCCCGGCAGCCGCCCCTCCGAAGCAGCCATTGCAGCTCGGGCGTCCTCGCCCGGCGCAGGCCGGCGACCCCGGCGAGCCGCTGATAGGTCTGCTCCTCGGCGGCGGCCAGCGCCTCCAGCTCGGCCCCGGCGATCGGCCGCGGGCCGCCGACCCCGGCAAGCTCCTCGACCCGGCGGCGGGCGCGGTCAAGCGCCCGCAGATACCCCCTGGCCGGCTCGCCCAGGGAGACCGCGACGTAGATCTCGGGAAGATGGGAGTCGAGCTCGGCGAGGCGGCGGGCGTGGCCTTCCAGGTGCCGGCGCCAGCCCTCCGCGTCGGCGTGCTCGGGGTCGGCGGCCCCGGCGAGCTCGGCCGCGTAGCGCTCGGCGGGGTAGGAGCGCTGCACCCGCCAGATCGAGAAGTCGGCGCCGACGAGATGGCCGAACCGTTCGAGGCGGTGAAGCAGCGCCCACTTCTCCCCCGCCGGCAGGAAGGGGTAGGAGACCGGCTCGGCGCGGTAGAGCGCCGCCGCCTCGCCGCCGTGGCCGAGCAGGATGTTGCGCCTCGCGTAGCGCAGCGGGAAGGCGCTCACGGGCGCACCTCCAGCAGCTCCCCCTCGCCGAGGGCCAGGCGCCGGGTCACCAGATCCCGGCGCCGGGCGCCCGATGCGGGGCGCGCCACCAGGTGGCGCCGCCGCGCGCCCGCGCGCCGGACCGCGACCTCGGAGGCGAAGGCGATCGTCGTCCGGCCCCGGACCCGGCCCCGGCGCAGCTGCCCGGAATGCTGATCGGGCGCGACCCACAGGCGCCCGGAGGGCCGCTGGGGAGTCCCGGCCGCTGGCAGGCCGCGTCCGAGCGACCGCCGGCGCGGCGCCAGGCGCAGCGCGAGCCAGGACGCCGCGAAGCGATCGGCGCGGCGCCCGTCAGGGGTCGCCTGCGTCGCCAGCGTGGCGAGGGCGACCGGGACGACGATCAGCCGCAGCGGCCAGTCGAGCAGACCGAGAACAAACGCTGCGGCCCAGAACCCGGCGAAGGCGCCGGCGCCGGCCAATGCCGCCCCGGCGCGACCGCCGACAGCGAGGCCGGCCAGGGCGGCGGCCAGCGCGGCGAGGGCCGCGATCGTGGTTGAGCCTGAGCCGACCGCGAGGACGCCAAGAAGGGCGGCCGTCGCGTAGCCGAGCCAGCGCAGCGGGACCCCGCCGGGGACCGGCAGCGCCCGTCCCTCGAGCTGGTAGATCCTCCGCTCGGGGCGAAAGATCCGCTGGTAGGAGCGGATCGGCTCGCGGCCCTCGCTCACGGCAGCACCCGCTGGCCGATCGCCCGCGCCGCGTCGGCGACCTGGTCGGGGCTGAACACCAGCCAGCCGACGAGGATCGCGGCAAGGAAGAACAGCGCCAAGTCGGTGAACTTCCTGTTCAGCAGGAAGACCAGCCCGACGACGGCGACGATGCCTCCGTAGACCTCGCCCGCGTACTGGCGAAGCAGCGAGCCGATGTTGTGGCCCACGTCGTTGCCGGCCGCCAGCGCGGCGGCCGGCGCCAGCAGCAGGGTCAGCGCCGCGCAGGCGAAGGCGAAGGCGATCCGCGCCCGGCGGATCATGCTGCCGCCCCCTCGACCGCGGCGACGTACCAGCGCCCGCCGCCCTTCACGACCTCCAGCCGGTAGGCGACCGGGTAGCTCGCCCCGCTCTCGGGGTCGCCGACCTGCGCGGCGGCGATGACGACGCGGCTCGGGCCTTCGCCGGCGCCGAGCTGGTTGACGCCGGTGACCCGTTCCAGGGAGACGGCGCCACCGAGCGGCAGCACCGCCGCGCCGGGCGCCAGCAGGTAGGACAGTGAGCCGGCTTCGCTCTCGGCGACGTACTCGGGCAGGAACTTCGCGACCAGCCCGCCGATCGCCCCCGCGTCAGGACCGACCAGCGGCTGGGGCCGCTCGCCTGAGTCGGCCCCAGCGCTGCCGGGCGCCGCGACTATCGAGGGCGCGCCCAGCGCCGCCACCTCGCCCGCGGAGCCGCGGACGATCGGGACGGCGAGATAGAGGGTGCGCGCGTCGCGGAGTTCGGCGGCGACGGTCAGCACGGAGCGACCGCCGCCAAGTTCTTCGGCCCCGGCGACCTCGGCCTGGGCGACATCGCTGCCGGCCTCGGGCGGACGCCCGCCGGCGAGGTGCGCGCCTTCGGCGAGGAAGCCCGCGAGCGCGGCCGAGCTCGGGTCGGTCAAGTAGGCGCGGGCGAAGCGGACGGCGAAGGCGGCGCTCGCGGGATCGACGGCCGCGGCGCTCCGCTGCGGGGCGGGGGCGCCGGCGTTCGGCTCGGCCAGCGCCCCGCGGACCAGGAGGAGCCCGAGCACGGTCCAGATCGCGATGCGCCCGAACCCGCGCAGCAGCGACCTGACGCTTGAGTCGGTTGCCTTTGCTTTGTTACCTACCTTTTGCCTCACCTTGCAATTGCCTCCTTGGCCCCGGTGCGATGTGACTGTGTGAGTGAGTCGTCGCGAGGGGTGTGTTTTGCGTTGGTGAGGTCGGTCTACTCGCGTTACCTCCAGATGGCTACAAACGTGCGTTTGCGCGTTTGCGCAAACGCGGATTGGCGGAATGTGTGTGCTATGGGCGCTCGACTAGGTGTGTTTCCTCGGGGCTGGAGGCCGCCTTCGGACAGGGGTCATCGAGCCGGCGCGGCCGGCTTGGCGACAGCTATGAGGCGGGCGCCAGGAGCGGAGAGCCCGCAGGCCCTCCGCGTCCGGCGCCGCGCTATTCGGTAGGCGCCGAGGCGCCCTGATCGTCCTGGCAGGACCGCACCCAGCGAGCGATCTGCTCGATCACCCACCACGCGCTCCAGTCGGAGACCGCGTAGAGGGTCATCGTCCCCAACCGGCGGCGGCCGAGCATCCCCGCCCGCCACAGGACCTTGAGGTGATGGGAGACGATCTGATGAGACAGGCCGAGCTGGTCGGCCAGCTCCTGGACGCCGGCCTCGCCGGCGTTCAGCTTCTCAAGCAGAGCGATCCGCGTCGGCTCGGCAATCACCCGGAGGCGCTGCGCGGTCAGCTCGACCACGTCCTCGGGGAGCGGTGCCCTGGCCTGGGTGCGGTCAGCAGGTTCTTCTGCCGCGTTCATGCCAGCCGGTCGTCCTCGACGGCCCGACCCGGCCAACTTTCAGAAAAGTTGCCGGAAGACACCCACTCGTTCGACAGACCCCCGGAGACCCATCTGCCAAATCGCTCAAGTCACCTTTGCCTAAAAGGATTTCTGTATGAAAAACGGGGGTATAACCAATGGGGAGTTCGGCGCCATGAGCACTCGCGAGCTGCATCGACCGCTGGAAGCCGACGCGCTCCGCGAAATCGAGCGTGTCCTCCGAGGCAGGCTCAAGGCCTACGGCCTTTCGCTGGCGTTCATCGACCGCACCGTCGAGGACGCGGTGCAAAAGGGCTGGGAGGAATACCTCCGCGTGCGGGCCGGCGGCGAGGCGATCGACAACCCCAACGGCTTCGTCGTCCGCGCCGGTTTCTTCCGGGCGATTGATGAGCTGCGACGCGAGGCCCGGCGAGCCGATGGCGCGGCCCTCGACGCGATCATCGCCCGTGGCGACGCCGCCGATCCCGAGCCATCGACCGACGAGGTCGCGATCGGCTACATGCAGGCCGAGCAGCTGCGCGAGGCGGTGGGTCAGCTCTCGCCCGAGGAGCAGCAGGTGCTGAGGCTCTACTACTTCGAGGAGAAGACGGCCGAGGCCAGCGCAGCCGCGCTGTTCTGCAGCGAACGCACCTACCGGCGGCAGCTCAAGCGGGTGCTGCGGAAGCTCGGCCAGGTGCTCGACGCGCCGGTGCCCGAGCCCGGCTCGGAGCTGGCGATCGAGATCGGCGTCGTCGTCTGGGTCGGTCTGCGCGGCGCCGAGGTCGCGCTCTCTCGCGGCCCGCTCGACCAGCTCGTCGGCGTCGCCGAAGCGGTGCACGATCGCCTCGCCTGGATCGCCGACCGGGTGCGCGAGCTCGCCGGCCGGTCCGGGAGCAGCGGAGGCAGCGAACGACTCCTCGCCCTCGCCAGCAGCGGCCCCGGCAAGGCGGTCGGCACCTGCCTTGCTGCCTGCCTGCTCGCGGTCGGCGGCGCCGAGCTCGCAGGCGTCGGCAGCGGTCCGGCCCATCATGCCGACCAGCCCGCCGGCCCTCAGCGGACGGCGAAAAAGCCTCCCGCCCAGAGACAGCAGATCGTCACCGCGCCGCCGGTCCCGGCACCTCCGAAGCCGGTCGCGAGCTCGACCCGATCCTCGCGCTCCTCTGGAGGCGCGAGCAGCGCGGCTGCCCGTGCGAGGGAACGGAAGCGAGCGGCAACGTCGACCGTCAGGAGCCAGTCACTTGAGTCGGCCGCCTCCAGCGAAGAACCCGCGCCCGAACCCGCGCCGGAAGCGAGCGCCCCTTCCTCGAGTAGCGAACCGACGCCGAACGAAGTAGCCGGCTCCCAGGGCCTGGAGAGCCTCGCGCCATGAGGTGGGGTGCCGGAAATCCTCGCCTGGATCGACAGGGTGGCAAAGGCCCCGCCGGGGCCCTGCGCCAACCAATGGAGGCACCGCTGATGTCCATGATCTCGACCGCCGCCAGGATCGCGACCGGCCTACTCGTCTCGCTGGCTCTCCTGCTGTCTCTGGGCGCCAGCCCCGCCAGCGCCGGCAATTACGTCGCTGCCGAGTGCTCGCCGGGCCTGAACCCGGCCGCTCCCGACGCCGCCTACACCTTCTCGACCAGTCACTACAAACCCACCGTCGACTGCAGCCAAGGAGCCGCCGGCCTGGCGGTGGAACATCAGCTCGGCGGCGGCGAAACCGGCACCGCCCAGGGCGCCTACGGCGCCTGGGTCTTCACCGCCCCGGCCGGCACCTACATCACCGGCGGCTCGGTGTTCTCGCGGCTGGCGACCGAATCGGGGCAGCACGGCTACCTCGCCGTCTCCCCCGACGCCGGCGCCGGCGCTGCCTTTGCCGTCCAGAATGACAACCAGGGCCACGAAACCGGCATCCCGGCCGGCACCTGGCGCTATCTGGTCGTACGGCTCGAATGCACCCAGCCCAACGAAGGCAACCGCTGCGTCGGCCCCGCGTCGGGCGCCCTCGCCTCGGTCAAGCAGGTGCGGATCGCGCTCACCGACGTCTCCCAGCCGACCCTGACCGACGGCGGCTCGCTGTTCTCCGGCGCCGAACTGCGCGGGCCGCAGACGGTGCAGGTCGCGGCGGCCGACCAGGGCGCCGGCTTGCAGTCGATCCAGGTCATCGTCAACGGCAAGGGCGCCGCCGGGGACGATCTCTCCGCGGGCTGCAACCCGCTCCCCGGCGCGCTCACCGCCCGAATGTCACCGTGCCCGCCGAGCGTGAGCAAGACCTACACGCTCGACACCGCCGCCGCGCCTTTCCATGAGGGGCTGAACACGGTCTCGGTATGCGCCTTCGACTACGCGCAGACCGGAACGCCGAACAGCGTTTGCGACAGCCACGAAGTGCTCGTCAACAACACCTGCCCCGCCTCGCCGGTGGCCGGCGGGACGACTCTGACCGCCGGCTTCGCCGGCAACAAACGCAAGGACCGCACCCTCTCCTTCCACCACAAATCGCTGATCCGCGGCCGCCTCACCGATGCCAGCGGCCAGCCGGTCGCCGGCGCCCAGGTCTGCATCCAGGCGCACACCGATCTCGCCGGCCGGGCCTTCCATCTGGTGGCGACGACGACCACGAACCAGAACGGCGGCTGGACCTACAAGACCAACCGCGGTCCCTCGCGGATCTTCCGCGTCGGCTACCGCTACGGCGCCTCGGAGACCTCGACCGACCTCGCGCTGCACATCCGGTCGCGGTCGACGCTGCACCTCAGCACCCACCGGACGCCGTTCCACAAGAAGGTCTATTTCTCCGGCGAGCTTCCCGGCCCGGCGTGCTCGGGCAGGACCGCCTACGTCAGCGGCACGGTGCCCGGCGCGAGCCGCCGGTTCCTCGTCGGCCAGGCGACGACCGACGCCCTCTGCCACTTCCGCATCGGCTACGCCTTCCTCAAAATCGAAGACCGCCCGGCCCGCTTTGTCTTCTGGGTCAATGTCCCCGAACAGGCCGGCTACGCCTACCGTCCCGGTAGGTCTGTAAACCGCTACATACGGGTACTCCCCCACCCGCCGCCGAAGCAGCCGCAGAGACACCACAAGCACAGGAAGCACCACAAGAGCGCCGAGCAAGGAGATCGAAAATGAAGGCCAGGATTTTGCGTCCCACTCCCTCGATGGTGATCGCGATGATCGCCCTCTTCATCTCCCTCGGCGGCAGCGCCGTCGCCGTCACCCGCAGCGGTGACCAGAGCGCCGATCGGGCATCGAGCCGAGGCAAGCTGACGCTGAGGTTCGGCAAGATCGTTGACAAAGACACGACGCCTTTCGACGGCTCGTTCAACTTCGCGATCGGCCACGCGACCTGCGAGAAGGGAGAGCGGGTGATCTCAGGCGGCGTCCGGCAGATTCATAATTCGACCGTCTGGGGCGACGGCAGGTACATCTGGATGGTCGAATCAGGGCCGGTGCCCAAGAGGCGCGGCTGGTACGTGCAGATGAACTCCGACCTCGGGGGCGCCGGCCGCAAAGACTTCCTCGTCGTGGCCAACTGCGAACGGAAGTAGGCCCCAGGCAGTCTCTCCGACACGGTCAAAAATCTAAAGGCTGCAACCACGGTTACATGCTTGTAGGGTGGCGCCCGTGGAGACTGAAAGCTGGGTGCTACTCGCCTACCGCCTGCCGCGCGAACCCTCGACGCCGCGCATAGCGCTGTGGCGGCAACTGCGGGGAATCGGCGCCGGAAAAATCGGTGACGGCCTGGTCGCGCTGCCGGCCGACGCCCGCACCCGCGAGCAGTTCGAGTGGCTCGCCGAGGGCGTCGAGCAGGCCGGCGGCGAGGCGTCGGTATGGATCGCTCAGCCGGGCTCGGCGAAGCAGGAGCGCGAGCTAGTCGCGGCGATGCGAGAGACGATCGCCGCCGAGTACCGCGTGCTGATCGAAGCGGCGGGCACGGCCCCGCCGGGCCGTCGGCGCCTCGGCAAACTTCGCCGCGACCTTCGCAAGGTCAAGCGCCGCGACTACTTCCCGCCGCCCGAGCGGGAGCGGGCCGAGGCGGCGATAGAGACCCTGGCGGCATCGCTGCCGGCGGTGCCGGCATGAGGTGGGCGACCCGGAGCGGACCGCACGTCGACCGCACGGCCTGCGCGTGGCTGATCCGCTGCTTCATCGACGCGAAAGCCGAGTTCGTCTTCGTGGAGGACCCCGACGAAGTGCCCGAGGACGCGACCCCGTTCGATATGCGCGGCGCCGAGCTCTCCCACCACGACGGCGAGTGCAGCTTCGAGACGATCCTGCGCCGCTACGAACTGGACGATCCCGTCCTCTGGGCGATCGGCCGGATCGTCCATCAGGCCGACCTCGAGGACGATCGCTTCGACGCGCCCGAGGCCGCCGGGCTCGACGCGCTGATGCGCGGGCTGTCGATGGTCCGCCCAGATCAGGAGGTGCTCGACCTCAGCGCACCCCTCTACGACGGGCTCTACGAGTACCTGAAACGTTCCGCTCTGCTCGGCCGCGATCCGTCGTGAGCGCGGTCGAGGCACCGCCGCCGACCGGCGAGCGCGAGGAATCGCTGGGCGCGATCTTCGTCCGCTTCCTCAAGTTCGGCTGCCTTGCCTGGGGAGGGCCAGCGGCACAGATCGCGATGATCAAGCGCGAGTGCGTCGATGAGGAACTGTGGATCAGCGAGCCGAGCTTCAAGCGCCTGCTCGCCGTCTACCAGGTGCTCCCCGGTCCCGAGGCGCATGAGCTTTGCGTCTACTTCGGCCGGCTGCGTGGCGGCAAGCTCGGCGGCTTCCTCGCCGGCCTCGGCTTCATGCTGCCGGGCTTCGTCCTCATGCTCGGCCTGTCGGCGCTGTATGTCGAGGCCAACCTCGCCGGCCACCTGCACGGCCTGTTTTATGGGTTGACGGCGGCGGTCGGGGCGCTGGTCGCCCGCGCCCTCGTCCGGCTCAGCAAAACGTTCATCAGCGACGTGCCGCTGGCGCTGATCGCAGTCGCCGGCTTCGCCCTCACCCTCTGGGCCGGCGCCAGCTTCGTGCTGGTGCTGCTCGGCGGCGGCATCGCCTACGAGCTGTGGCGGGGTGTCCGTGCTCGGTCGGGCGCGGTCAGCTCGATCACCCTCGAACCGCTGGCGATCGTCCTCATCGTCGCCGGCACGATCACGGTCTCGCTCGGTTGGGAAATCTTCTTCGAGGGCTTGAAGGCGGGCCTGCTCACCTTCGGCGGCGCCTACACCGTCGTCCCCTTCCTGCACGGCAGCGCCGTCGAAGGCCACCACTGGCTGACGAACGATCAGTTCGTGGAAGGGCTCGCGATCGGCGGCATCCTGCCGGCGCCGCTGATCATCTTCGCGACCTTCGTCGGCTACCTGGCAGGAGGGCTGGTCGGCGCCCTGGTGATCACGCTCGGCATCTTCCTGCCGGCCTTCGTCTTCCCGATCTTCCTGCACCGCCAGCTCGTCGCCATCGCCGAAAACCCCCGCCTGCATCAGTTCCTGCTCGGCGTCGCCGCCGGGGTGGTCGGGCTGATCGCTGCGGTGACGGTGGAAATCGTCAAGACCAGCGTGGTCGATGTCTACACCGCGATCCTGGCGATCGGCGCCTTCGCGGCGTTGAACCGCTGGCACGCGAAAACGACCGTGGTCTACGTCGTCCTCACCTGCGGCGCGATCGGCGCGCTCCTGCAGGCGACCGTGGTCTAGCTCGGGCGCGAGCGACCGGCGACGATCTCGCGCTCCAGGCGTTCGCCGTGGCCAGCGCGAACAGCACGGGTCACCCGGCGCTCGTCGAGGGCGACGCCGCGAGACTCGGCGAGGTCGAGGAGCCGCTGTCGCTCGATCCCCTCGTTGGCGGCGCAGAAGAAGATCCAGGCGAGGACGCCGAGGGTGACCAGGGTGCCCTCGGCCATCATGATCGCCCCGGCCGTGCTCTGGTCGGTCAGCGGCGAGATTCCATGTTCAGCCTCCCCGGCCGCGTAGATCGGGTACAGCACCGTCGCGCTCCACATCAGCACGTTCCCCAGCACCGCGGAGATGAAGCGGACCCCTACGGTGTAGCCGAGCTGCCAGGAGGGGCCGAACCACTCGGGCTTCGGCAGCGGCCCGAGCAGCGGCATCCACATCAGGCAGCCGAAGATCACGAAGGAGCCGTGCTCGAGGATGTGGACCGGGGCGCCGCCGAAGGCGTCCTGATAGAGCGGCGGGATGTGCCAGGTGTAGAGGCTGATCGCCCACAGCGGCAGGGCGACGAGGGGGTTTGCCAGCTTTTGCAGCCAGCGGAATCCGCGCATCGCCAGCAGCGGTTGGAGGATCGGCCCGGTCAGCCCGAGCACGAGCAGCAGCGGCGCCAGGTCGCCGATCACCAAGTGCTCGACCATGTGCATGTAGACCAGCTCGTCGGAGAGCTGGCCGACCGGCGAAATCCCGACCGCGAGGATCAGGGCCAGACCGGCGCCGAAGCAGGCGATCCGCCAGCCGGGAACCGGGCGGCCCTTCCAGGCCAGCGTTTTCGCCCGCTGGCCGTAGAGGAGGACCGCGATCGTGATCGGCACCAGCTCGGCCACGGCGTAGGCCGGCGAGGTATGGGCGATAGGCAGCGAGACCGGGATCACTTGTTTGCCACCGATAGCAAGTAGAGGCCAAAGCAGGTGAAGGCGACCATCACGGCCAGCATCCAATACTGCGAGCGCGAGGCATCGCGGTAGTCCGACCAGTAGGCGAGCGCGCGGTCATGGGCGAGAGTGAGCCCGAGGACGTGACCCACGACCAGGGCACCCACCTGCACGTACCAGATCGCGTTCGAGCTGAGGACGCGGAAGTCGATGCCGCCGGAAGCGGTGCCGAAGAGGTCGGTGTTCCCGGTCCCGAGGGGGTCGGAGAGCAGGTAGGTGAACTGCGCCTGCTCTTGGTAGACGAAGAGTGAGAAGTAGTGGGCGACGAGATAGGCGAGGGCGATCGGAATCAGGGTGTGAGCGAAGCCGACTCGCAATTTCGCCAGGGAGGGCGCCCCGCGGACGGTTCTCATTCCCCGCACCCCGAGCATGTAGACAAGGCCAACCCCGGCGAAGCAGAGGGCGATGAAGATCGTGTCGTCTATCCGCAGCGCCGTGTCGAGCGCGAAGCCAGCGTCGACCAGCCGTTCGAACAGCCATTCGATCGCGCCCTTGAAGGCCCCCTCCTGGGCGCCGTCGAAGCTGGTCGTCGCGATCGAGGCGATCACCACGGCGGCCGAGCCCCGCACGCTCGCCCAGCTTCCGGCGGCGGCCAGCGGCCGGCGGCGACCGAGCCGGCCATCCCTGACCTCGAAGATCCCCAGCCGGGAGAACATGCCGAAGAAGACCGAGAAGACCTCGCCACGCTCACACCACTTCTCGACGCCGAACAGCGCCATCATCGCCAGGCTGTAAGCGCTGTAGAGGAGCGCGGCGTTGGCGGCCGCTTCGGGGTCGAGCCCGACCGCGACCCCGCCGCTGGCGCCGTACACGACCTCCAGCCAGACGAAGGCGATCAGGCCGACCGCCGCCGGCCAGCGCCCGAGCCGCTCGGGGTAGCGGAGATGCGCGGGCGATTGACCGGCCACGACGCGAAAGCCGGCACCGAACATCCGACCGATGGCCCGCCAGGGGTTGAAGGGTCGGAAGATGTCGCCGAGGATCGCCGAGAAGAACGGGAAGCCGAGCCAGGTCGTTACGAAGAGAAAGGTGAGGGCAAAGTTCCGATCGGGCGCTTCGGTGCCACGCAGCCCCGAGTAGACCGCGAGGCCCAGCAGGAATACCCCCACCGCCCCGTAAACGATCTGCGCGGGAAGCGAGACCAGAGCCCCCGCCAGCCCTCCCCCGAAGGGGCGCCAGCGCTCGTCCTCAAGTCGGGGCGTCCTCCAGGCGATCGACAAGCCGAAGAAGGAGACGATGAGGACGATCGAGGCCGCCCAGGCAAAGAGCCAGGCGGGGACCGGGAGGTCTCCCTTGGCCGCAAGCGCGTGCGCGAACGGCAGCCAGCTCACGGGTTCACCCGCAGTTCGAGAATCTGCACGCCCCGACCCTCGAGCTCGGCCTCGAAGATTCCTTCGATTTCAGCCGGCAGATCGAACTCGACGGCCCCGCCGCCCTCGGGGATCTCCTTGTCGATGTCGTAGCCGTGGAGATGGACCTCTTCGGCTTCGTCGCCTTCGACCCGGAAACGGATCTGCTCGCCGGCGTTGACTTCGATCCTGGCGATGCCGCCGACCGGCTCGCCGTTCTTGACGACGATCGTCGGCGGCGTCGACTGCGTGCCTTTCTGCTCGGGCTCTGCGCTCGGTCCTTCCGGCGCAGCACTTTGCGTGGCGTCCGAACCGCTGCTGCCGTTGTCGTCGCTGCCCTTCAGCGCGATCAGCAACACAATCGCGACGACGAGAACCGCGGCGCCGATCAGCGCCCTCACCACATTGCTCTGCATGAGAAGTCTCCTTCCTGGCGCTCCCCGCGCCAGCTCTGGCCGTGAACCCCTCGGGGTGACGGCCCTCTGCTCGAATCGGCTTCTACGCCAGGCGCGGCGGCGGGCGGCGGGCCAGTCCGAGCGCGATCAGGACACCGCCGCTGGGCGATGTCGATCGCCGAGCGCGCGGAGCGCGGTGGCGCGGTGGCCTCGGGTGGCGGCGCTCGCCTCGCGCGATGTGATCAGCCAGGCGGGAGACCAGCTCGTGGCCGGGATAGCGACCGGCGAGCAGCGAGCCAACGAGTGCCAGCAAGGGGGCCAGCGGCAGGAGCCACGCAAAGAGGTGCGTCACCGTGGATCACCGGCGAGCGTGGCGCAGGCCAGGTACTCGACCCCAGGAGCAAATGGCCAGCGCCACAGCCGGGTCTCAAGCACCGCCATGCCTAGGCTGCGTACCGCCGCTCGGGGATCGCTCTCAGCAGGGCCGAGGCCGCGGGCAACGATCGCCAGGGCGCCCTCGGGATCGCCTGAGTCCGCCGAGGCAAGGATGTCCTCGATGCTCACCGGCTGAGAGTGCCCGGGCCACCAGGCGATCGGGTCGTGGATGTGGGCGACGCGCCCCAGCGGAGCGGAGGCGTGGAGCCGGGCGACCACCGAGCGTGTGAGGGCCGGTCCGTAGCGAGCCAGGAATGCCTGTTGGCGGGGCTCGGCGACACCCAGGTCCGCCATCGCCGGGTACAGGAGCTGGCTGTAGAAGAGATCGCCGATCACGAAGTCATAGGGAGAGCCCGGCAGCGGCCCTTCGGGCAGCCCGGTGCGCTCGGGGACTTCGCCGCGCAGAGCCGCGAGCACGATGGCATCGGCGACGCCCGCGGTAACGTCGTGCGCCAGGACGCTGATCTTCCGCCGCGCTGCGCGCGATTGACGGCGCCGGGCTCCACGCGCGGCCTGCGGGTCGAGGTCGAGCAAGGTCACCGCCGAGCCGCGCTCCGCGATCCGGTCGAGCGGCAGGTCGTCACCGTTGCCGGCCCCGAGAATCGCCACGCTGGCGCCATCCCCCAGATGCGGGTCGAGGAAGCGCCAAAGAGCGTCCCTTGCCGGCCGCCACCGCTGCCGTCTGCCGATCTCGGCGCGGGCATTGCGGGCCGAATTGGCGGCACGGGACGGCGCCTGCAAGCGACGCTCGGCGAGGTCCGCCTGAGCGAGCAGCACGCTTACGGTCGGGCTAGTGCTCGTGTGCATGGCCGTGCTCATGCGAGTGGCCGTGGTCGCCGGGGTCCCCTGGTGCGTCGAGGTCGTCGGGCTCGCCGGGATCGTTGCGAACCGTAATGAATGACTGCCAGGTGATACGCAGGATCACAAGGGTCACGACCATGCCGATGATCGGGTCGGCGATCTGGAGGCCGAGGGCGACGAATATCGCGCTGGCGAGGACCGCGAGGCTGACGATCCCATCGGTGCGGGCGTGGTAGCCGTCGGCGATCAGCGCCGGGCTCTGTAGACGTTTGCCCGCCCGTAGCCGCACCCAGGCGGCGGCCTCGTTGCCGAGGAAGCCGATGATGCCGGCGCCCGCCAGCGCCCACAGGTGGGTCAGGTCCTGGGGGTTGATCAGGCGCTCGACCGACTCGCCGAAGGCGACGCAGGCGCTGACGAAGATCGTCGCGACGACGAAGTACCCCGCGTACTTCTCGGCCTTGAACGAGCGCATCAGGAAAGCGGCCCCGAGGGGCACCGCGGTCAGCGCGTCGCCGACGTTGTGGATCAGGTCGGCGAGCAGCGCGACCGAGCCGCTGAGGATGAAGACGAAAATCTGCAGGCCGGCGGTGAGCCCGAGGAGGAGCAGGCTGAGCAGGACCGCCCGCAGGCCGGCGCGGGAGCGTTTGATCGAGGCAGCCACGAGGCCGTGGCTGTGACCATGCTCGCCGCCGTGGCCGTGGGCGGCGTGGGAGTGCCCTTGGGCTGCGCCGGCCACCTCAGCCGACCCCCACCGCTTCGCCGCGATGGTGATGCTCGGCGAGGCCGAGGCGCAGGTGCTCGACATGGGACATGGCCTGCTCCATCAGCTGCCCGACGTGCTCGTCGTGCAACGAGTAGCGAACGTGCCGCCCGTCGCGCTCACCGACGACCAAGCCGAGGTGACGCAGGATGCGAAGCTGATGCGAGACGGCCGAACCGTCCATCGCGACCGCCGCGCTGATCTCCCCCACGGTCGCCGAGCCGCCATACAGGCAAGCAAGAATCCGCAGGCGGCTTGAAGTTGCGAGTGCCTGCATCGTCTCGGCGACTTGGCGCGCGAGGTTGCGGTCGAGGAGATCCGCTGGGTCGGAGTGTCCGCCGTGGCTCACTCGCTGCATTATAGATGAATACTTGTTCAAGTATGCTGGCGACCGATCACCTCGCCCCAGCCAGCTCCTCGAGCCGACTGAACGGAAACGCCCCATGCTTTCGATCTCGTCGCCCGGCGCCGGCGACTCAGCCGAGGTGGATTGGCGCGAGTGGGCGCCGACTCCCCTCATCCTCGGCCCGCGGTCTTGGCGAGCTCTCGAGCCGATTGACGATCGGAGGATCGGGCTCGAAGCGATAGCCGACTCCGAAGTGGGTGTGGATGTACGTTCGCCCGGCGGCCCGCGGTTCGAGCTTGCCGCGAAGTTTGCGGACGAAGACGTCGACCGAGCGGTCGCCATGGACCATGGCGTAGCCCCAGACCCGCTGGTAGATGGCCTCCCGCTCGATCACCCGCCCTGCCGAGCCAGCGAGCAGGTGCAGTACCTCGAACTCGCGCCGAGTCAAATTCAGGCTCGTGCCGTCGAGCAGCGCCTGGAACTGATCCGGCTGGATCTCCAGCCCGCCGAACACCAGCGGCTCGCCGCCGCCCCCGACTGGGCTCCCGAGCTGACTGCGTGAGACCGTTTCGATCCTTGCCAGCGCCTCCTCGGGATGAAACGGCTTCGTGATCCAGTCGTCAACCCCCATCCTGAGACCTCGCACCCGCGCGAGGAGGTTGGTGCGAGCGGAGCAGACGACGAGGCCAAGCTCCGGCAACTGGCGGCAGACCTCCTCCAGATAGTCCCAGCTACGGTCGCCCAGCATGGCGGGGTTCACCATCAGGGCGTCCAGCCCCATCGCCTCAAGTCTCGCTGGCACAATCGCCCGCACTGCAGTGAGCAGTTCCCAGCCGGAACCCTCAGCGCGTTTCGCCAGCACCGTCGTGAACCCGCTGTCGTCATCGATCACGACGAGGCGACGGGTGCGGCGCCGCTGCGAACGCACCGATGCGCTTCGGGAACCAAGAGAGCTTCCGATGTGTTCAGTCTACCCAGGCGGCTCGGCAGTCCGCCAGGTTTGCCTCAGCGCCTCGGCCCTGCCTCACAGCCATGTGACTGCCCCCATCCAGGGCCGCCGTCGCAATAGTCGAAGCCGGTCCCGCCGTAGAGCTGGTCTCGGCCGGCGCCGCCGTAAAGGCGGTCGTTGCCGGGGCCGCCGTGGCAGCCGTCTTCGCCCGGACCCATGATGCAGATGTCGTTCCCCGCGTTGCCCCAGCAGCCGTCGCTGCCGGCGCCGGTTTTGCAGTAGTCGTCGCCGGGACCACCGACGCAGTCGCTGTTCTTCTGGCCGGTGATGCAGACGTCGTCGCCACCGCGGCCGATGCAGCGGTTGCGGCGCGAGCCTTCCGAGTAGCAGGTGTCGGGCTCGTCGTTGCCGATGAACTTGTCCGAGCCGGCGCCCAGGTGGGCGATGACGGCGAAGGGCATCGGGTCCGCGACCTCCACGAAGTCCCCGCCTGGCCCCATGTCCAGTTCGATCGCCCCGGCACGGTCGATCGGGCAGGAGGCGAGCATCCGGTTCGCCGACAGACGGCAGCCAATCGGCTGCGCCTCGGCCATCTGGCCGCGGGCGATGATCTTGTCGCCCTCGGTGGTGAGGGTCAGGTGGGTGCCCCCTTTGGCGCCGAACAGGACGATCACGCCAGCAGGGTTCGCCGCGCTCGGAACCGCGACGAGGGCGGTGAGTGCGAGCGCAAAGATGAGGAGCAGGCTGCCAAGGGCCTTCGGCATCCGTCGCGATCCTAGTCGGATCGCTGCCTGCTCGGCTTCCGACACCGCCGAAGGAGACCGCCTTCGGTCTAGTGGATCTCGAGGACTGCGCTGTCGCGGGCGTAGCCGCCCTCGGGCTGCACGGTCCTCGCCACAGCGACGCCCGTGGTGTCTGCCCCGTCCTTCGCGGTGCCGATCGGCACGGCGAGGCTCTGCTGACTGCCGCCGCTCAGCGAGAAAGGCACCTTGTGCTTGCGGGCGTTCAAGGTCACCGTCACCGTGCCGCTGCACAGGCCCGTCTGCGAGCCGAGGCACTTGACGGCCACCAGCGCCGTCGAGCCGACGCGAGGGGCGCTTTCGCGGGTAAAGACGAGGGTCATTCCCGAGGGGCCGCCTGAGATCCGGGCCGAGGCGATCGCCGGGACCACCAACGAGCAGCAGAGGACCAGAGCAGTCAGAAGGGCAGCGGGTCGGCGGGGTGCCAGCCTTGCTCGGAGTGAGGTGGAGTTGCTCGCGATCTTCACGGTCTCGGTAGTGGCACGCGCTCGGGGTTAGCGGTCAACGCCTCGCTATGGCACCACATTTGTTCTAGATGGTCTCTAGAAGATTCGTCCAAATCAGTATCGAGCCCTAAAGGCCCGAGAGTCAATCCCGCTTGGAGGCGAGCGCTTCGCCAGGCGGGGCGTCTCTTGCGCGAACTCAAGCTTCGCCGCCGCGAGCCGATCTGAATGAGGCGGGCTCTCGGCGCCTCGGCTCCCAGGAGCGGGGTCGGATGCCGTCGCCCCGACTCCCCTCGATGCCGCCCACCTTCCCAAGACCGTCGCCCAAGATCACCCGCTGGCTGATCGCAGCGCTGGCTGTGTTCGCGGGCCTCGGCGCCTTGGTCGGGACGGCGGCGGCAACCCCGACCTGTCATGGCAAGAAGGCGACGATCGTGTCCAACGCGCCGACGATCGTCGGCACCAAGGCGCCCGACGTGATCGTCGCCGGTGGCGGCGACAACGTGATCTACGGCGAAGGCGGCAACGACCTCATCTGCGCGGGTGGCGGCGACGACGTGATCCACGGCGGGCGCGGTAACGACACGATCTATGGCGAAGGCGGCAACGACACGATCTACGGCGAACGTGGCTCCGACGACCTGCACGGCGACGGCGGCGAAGACGCGATCTTCGGCGAAAGCGGTAACGACAAGCTCGACGGCGGTGGTGGTGACCGCGACCGGCTGAACGGCGGCCCCGGCGACGACTCGCTCGACGGCGGACCCGGGGACTTCGATCTGCTCACCGGCGGCCCCGGCAACGACAAGATCGACGGCGGCCCCGGCGCCCACGACATCGCCTCCTACGCCGGCACCGGGGGCGCGGTGACGATCAACCTCCAGACGCAGACCGTCACCGGTGCCGAGGGCGAGCATCTGCACGGGATCGAGGACGCGGTCGGTGGCTCTGGCGCCGACACCCTGATCGGCGACCCGGCGACCGCCAACCGCCTCGACGGCGGACCCGGCGCCGACCATCTCGTCCCCGCCGGCCCGGGAGACGAAGCCTTCGGCGGCCCCGGCTCCGATCAATGCAGCGAAGGTTTCCTCGCCGAGACCTCCTGCGGGGAAAGCCAGGAGATGGAAGGAACGGCGGTCGAGCTCTACGAAAGCATCGACGGCGCCACCAGCCTGATCGTCACCGGCAGCGAAGGCGCCGACGCCACCAGCGTCGGCTTCGCGGCCGGCACCTACACCGTGCGCGGCGAACCGGGCGGCGCTCCGGTCGTGCTCGGCGACCCGACCTCGGCTGCCTGCATCCAGGACGCGCTCGGCGACTCGGTCTCCTGTCACGGAGACGTGACCTCGATCCTCGCCTCGCTCGGCGGCGGGGATGACCGTTTCAGCGTCGCCACCAGCGTTCCCGCCCGCGTCTCCGCGATCATCGACGGCGGCGGGGGTGCCGACGTGCTGCGCGGTGGAAAGGGCGACGACGTTCTCTACGGCGGTGACGATCACGATCCCGACACCCTGGAAGGGGGCGGTGGCGACGACGTCCTCTATGGCGTCAACATCTTCCACCCGCGCAAGGATTCCGGCGCCGCGACGATGATCGGCGGCCCCGGCAACGACCTTCTGGTCGGCGGCCAACCCTGCGACGGCGACACCTTCGACGGTGGCCTCGGCTCCAACGACAGCGCCTCCTTCGCCCGCGTCCACAACAGCGGGATCTTCGTCAAGGCGACGATCGGCGGCGCCGTCCTCGACCCGGACGTCGCCGGCTGCGACGCCGGCCACATCGACCACAGCATCGAGAAGATCGAGGGATCGCCCGGACCCGACATCCTGATCGGCGACAACGGGCCGAACACCCTGCTCGGGCGCGGCGGCAACGACCAGCTCGAGGGACGTGGTGGCAACGACACCTGCATCGGCGGTGGCGGGCGCGACCGGGCGGCGCGGAGCTGCGAGTCGACCTTCTCGGTCCCCTAGCCCACAACGACGTCTACGGCCGGAAAGCGAGTAAACCCGGCCGCAGACGCGATGATCGAGGCGGACGAGAATCCCTCGGCGTCTTGTTCGTCGCCGAGCGCCGCATCCCTGCTTCACGCTGAAGCTCGCAACGAACGCAAGGGTCGGCTGTTCCAATGGTTGAGATGAGGCGGATAAGGCCGAAACCGATCGCGCTCCTGGCCTGCGCCCTGGCCGCCGGCCTCGGCCTCGCCCAAGGGAGCGAAGACGGCTCGGTGCCCGCTGCCTCGGCGGCGCCTCGCGCAGCCAACCTGATCCTCGTCCTCGCCGGCAGCTCGGCGCCCAACCGCCTGCACATCTCTCTGAGCAAGGACGGACGCTCCTACCTGATCGCCTCCTCCGATCCACTCGAAGTCGGCGGCAATCTCTGCACGCACCCCGGAGAAAACGCCGACGAGCTTGCCTGCGAAGCGAGCGCTATCGGGGGCTTTCGCTTCAACGGCGGCGCCAGCAACGACCGGGTCGTGATCGCCGGAAACGTCCCGGTGCCCGCCACCCTCGAAGGCGGGCCAGGCAACGACACGCTGATCGGCGGCGGCGGGGACGACAGGCTGATCGGGGGACCTGGCAACGACAAGCTCGTCGGCCGAGGCGGCGACGACTGGCTCTATGGGGGGACGGGGGACGACGAGCTAATCGGCGGGCCGGGGCGGGACACCTGCATCGGCGGCCCCGGTCGCGACAGCGCTGCCGGCTGTGAGGTCGAGAAGGGGATTCCCTGAGCCGCGCTAGCCTCCAGCCAATGACCGGCCTTGAGAGCCCGACCCACATCCTCTTCGTCCTGATCGTCGCCGTCCTCGTTCTCGGCCCCAAGCGGCTGCCCGAGGTCGGGCGCTCGCTCGGCGCCGGCATCCGCGGCTTCCGCGACTCGCTCGCGGGCGAGGAGCGCCAAGACTAGGCAGTCGACGCAAAAGGTTCGCGCTTGCGTCCTTTTCGGGGGCGCCGTCAGACTCCGGGGCGCGATTCTGTGTCACCCCCCGGAGACCACAGACCTACACCTCGCACACTCGCCGAGCGGCCCTACTTGGCGGCCTTGGTCGAGCCTCCCACCGCTGCCTTCGTCGTCGCTGTCGCGATCGGTGTCCTCATCGCCGCCATCGCCCTGCTCGTGATCGCCTTCTGATCGCTCACTTGTGCAGGCCGGCGACTGGCCGCCGATGGATCACCTTCGCGCAGTAGAGGGGCGCGGGGTCAATCGGGTCGGTGATCGCGATCCCTTCCGGGTGGCCCTTGCGGCCGCATTGGATCGCCCAGTCCTTCACCCCATCGGCGGCGACGATCGTGTCGTCACCGCCGCGGCCGAAGAAGCTGTCGACGCCGGGCTGGCCGAGCAGCAGGTTCGGCCCGGAGTCGCCGATCAGCACGTCGTTGTCGAAGGAGCCCTCGATGTCCTCGTCGCTGCGGTCGAGCCGCACTTTGTGGCAGCCCTTGATCGCGTCGATCCAGGCCCAGCCGGCCGCGAGGGAGATGTAGAGGGTGCCGGGATGGGCCTGGGTCTCGGCGAAGGAGGCGTCGTCGCGGCCGGGGCCGCCGACCAGCGCGCCCCCCGCGCAACCGCCGCCGGCCGCCAGCAGGTCGCCGCCGGGACCGCCGTAGAGGAAGGTCGGCCCCGGCAGGCCGCCGATCAGCCCGTCCGAGCCGGGGCCGCCGTAGAGGCGATCGGCACCGGGGCCGGCCTGGAGCAGATCGTCCTCGGGGCCGCCGTGGATCACGTCGTCGCCGTAGCCGCCGCCGACGCGGACGAATCCGACCGCGCGGAGGCTGCCGTCGACGCGGAAGCTGTCGTCGCCGGGTCCGAGGTCGGCCATCAGCCATCCCGCCGGGCCGGCCGCGGGGCAGATCACCTGGCGACGATCGGCGCTCGCGAACTCGCAGCCGTCGCCTGCCGCCAGGGGAGCGGCGGCACTGACGGAGAAGGTCTCGCCGGCTTCCTCGTAGGAAACCGTGATCTCGTCCCGCCCGCCACCGCCGACGATCTGCAGGCCGCCGCCTCCACCGGGATCGGGGTCGAGGCGGACGTAGGCAGAGCCGCGGGGCGGGGGTTCGGGGCCGCAGGAGATGTGGACCGGGCCGCCCTTGCAGGCGTCCTTGCCCTGGCCGCCGATCAGCGTGTCGCGCCCGCCGCCACCGATGATCGTGTCGTCGCCGGGGCCGCCGTCGATCACGTTTGAGCCTTTGTCGCCGATCAGGGTGTCGCGGAAAGCCGAGCCCTCGATCGACTCGAAGCGGTAGAGGCGATCGTGGCCGTCGCCGAAGGCTTTGTGGGCCTTCAGCGAGACCCAGACGCCGCTGCCCCGGCGGCCAGCGACGGCGGTAGCGAAGGAGGCGACGTCGCCCTTGCCGGGGCCGCCGTCCATGCGGTCATAGCCGTAGTCCCCGCGGACAACGTCGTCGTCGCCGGGTCCGCCACTCACTGTGTCGATCCCGAGCCCGCCGCTGACTTCGTCGCGGTCGCCGGGGCCGCCCAGCACCTGGTCGTCGCCGAGGTCGCCAAAGACCCGATCGGTGCCCTGGCCGCCGTCGATCCAGTCGTTGCCCCGGCCGCCGTGGATCAGGTCGTCACCCGCGCCGCCGCAGATGACGTCGTTGCCGAGCCCGCCGTAGATCACATCGTCGCCAGGCCCGCCCCAGATCACGTCGCGCCCGGAGGTGCCGCGCAGGACATCGTCGCCCGCGCTGCCGACGATCGTCGCCTTGTGGCCGTGGCAACGGAGCACTTCGCCTTTCCCGCCTGGCGCTGCCCGTGCGACCGAGGCCGTTGCCATCAAGGCGAGGGCGACGAAGACTGACCACTTCCGACCATTCACCGGCAGCATCGTATTTGGGCGCCTCCCGGCGCTACGCTCGGCGCCGATGCCCGAGGCCAGCGAGGATTCCACCGTGACGCTGATCGTCGCGACCCTTCTAGGATTCGGCTTGGTCGCCGCCTGGTTCGGCACCAGAAGGCGATAAAGGTCGCGACGTTTCAGGCGGTCGCTCGTTCGCTCAAAGGGGAAATGTGCCTCGTCCAGCCGGTCCCGATCAAGCTCGCCGACGTTCCTCGCCAGGGGGCGTCGAATGAGCCCTGGATGGTTTAGTCGCCGTCGCTCGTCGGGGCGTCGTCGCAGGGCGGCCGACCCTGAACCATCGCTGGTCGGGTTCACCGTCCTCCTGCGTCGATCTGAAACCGACCAGCGCAGCGCCGACATTCTGAGTGCGCTCGCCAGGCGCTACGAAGTCGAAGTCGCCAGCGAGGACGGACTCCAGTTTCACGTCCTGATGACCGACGTGTTCGATCGCGCCGAGGCAGTGGTGCGCCTGTCCTCCGTTCTCGATGAGCTCGATATGACCTGGGAGACCCTGTTCCAGTGGCCCGAGGCGACCGGCCCGGCGGCGCGCGCGCCGAGGCGCCCGAACGACGACGAGCCATCGGACTAGGAATCGCCATGCCGACCGCGGTCCTCGCGTTGGCTGGAAGTTTCCATCGAGGTTCACTGACCCTGCTAGGAATCCCTGACCAAAGGGCAGGATCCAGTCACCGGCACCCAGGGGAGGGCCAAATGAAAATCGCTTCGTTCAACGTCGAGAACATGTTTCGTCGTGCCGTCGTCCTGAACCAGGAGAACTGGAAAGACGGCAAGCCGATCCTCGAGGCGTACGCGGCGCTGACGGAGGTGCTGGAGCAACCGGTCTACAGCGACGCCGACAAACGCCGCATCTTGGCACTGCTTGAAAAGCTGGGACTCCTGAGCTGGAAGGAAGAGAAGGGAGTCAAAAAGGCGAAGTTCGCCGAAGATAACGACTGGGTCTGGCTGCGCCGCTCCCGCGGCAAGTTGGTCTCGGTCCACACGAAAGACGGCAGCATCGAGGTCGTCGCCGCCGGCCGGGCCGACTGGATCGGCTGGCTGGAACTGAAGCGGGAGGAGGTCAACGAGCAGGCGACCCGCAATACGGCGGCGGTCATCGCCGACATGGATCCCGACATCCTCGCGGTGGTGGAGGCCGAGGACCGACCAGCCCTGGTGCGCTTCAACGAAAACGTCTTGAAGCTCGACCAGGGCGAGGACAAAGCGTTCGGCCACGTCATGCTGATCGACGGCAACGACGAGCGTGGGATCGACGTCGGCCTGCTCTCCAAGGCTGGCTTCCCGGTCGTCTCCATGCGCAGTCATGTGGACGATCCCGGCCCCCCTGCCAAACCGGTATTTAGCCGGGACTGCGCGGAGTACGAATTCAAGGTCGGCAGGAGCAAACTGCTGCTGCTGGTCAACCACTTCAAGTCGAAAGGGTTTGGCAAGACCTCCGACTCCAACGAACGCCGAGAAGACCAGGCCAAAGAAGTCGCCAGGATCTACAACGAGCGCAAGGCGGAAGGCTGGAAATACATCGTCGTCCTGGGCGATCTCAACGACACGCCTGAGAGCAAACCGCTGGCTCCCCTCATCAAAGGAACGGACCTCAAGGACGCCAGCGAACTTCCCGGTTGGGCGTGGGGTGAGCGTGAAGGTACCTTCGGCGGCAGCAAAAAAGAGAAAATCGACTACCTGCTGCTCTCGCCCGGCCTGCACGGCAAAGTCAAAGCCGGCGGGGTCAATCGCAAGGGGCTTTGGCACGGCGACCGCACGCAGAACCCTTGGGAGCTGCTGCCGACCTTGACAAAGGAGGAGGAGGCCGCCTCCGACCACGCCGCCATCTGGGTGGAACTGGATTTGTAGTAGCCCCGGTCCCCCGCACATCACGACAATGGCTCGGGCGCCGTTTCTACCTTGAACTCGACTTTGTAGCCGGCGTCGATTTCAAACTCGATCTCGCCGGGGGTCCAGGTCACCCCGGCCAGCAGCTCATCGAGCGTGAGCGAAAGCGCCCCGGCGAGTCTCACCCACGTATGCAGCTGCCCGAGTGCATGGCCGTTCTCCAGCGCGGCGATCTGGTGCATCGACACCATCGAGAGCTCAGACAACTTCTCGTGGGTGTAGCCGGCGCGCCTACGATGGACGAAGAGGTTGTCGGCGAGTCGCGCCCTGAGTTGGTACGTGAAGCCCTTGGGTGCCTCGGGGTCGATCATTTCTTTTTCCGCCCACGGAAGTAGGGAGCAGAGTCGCGAAGCGCCGCGGCTTCTTTGGCCAGTTCTTTGTCTTCGGGGATCTCGAAACCACCGGGCGTCACGACGGTCTCGGGCGGCTCCCAAGAGATGCCAGCGGCCAACTCTCCTGGGGTGACGCCGAGCGCCCCGGCCAGACGGATGAACGAGTCGATGCGGGGCATCGTCCGGCCGAGCTCGACCGGCGAGATCGCCGTGATCCCCATTTCCGCTCGGAAGGCCAGGTCCCACTGGCTGATCCCCAGCCGCTCCCGATGCTTCCGAACATTGGCGCCGAACCGCGCCCGCAGCTCGTCCGTGGGCGGCATCGGCTGCTTGGGCCTCATCGGCGGCCTGCCTTTCCGCTGGAGCCAGGGCCTGAGTAGGCGCCACCGCCGATCCGCGCCCTGGACCCCGGCCGCCAACGCAGGCCCGCAACGAGGTCGCAGGGGGAGACTTCGACGCCGGCCGCCAGCTTGAGGATCGTGTCGAGGCGAGGAATCCTCAACCCGCGCTCAAACTGGCTGATCTCGGTGCGGTCCGAGCCGATCAGCCGACCCAGCTCGTCCTGGCTGAGACCGGCGAGCCGGCGGCGGAACCAGAGCCGGCGCCCAAAGTGCTGACCAACGGGCGAAAAGGGCATCAGACCAGCTCCCAGTTTTCGCCGACCTTGACCTCGAAGCCGCCAGCCTCGGGCGCCGTTCCATCGCGATCGAGCCTCCAGGCCATCCCAGAGAGGAGGTCGCAGGGCTCGGCTTCGACGCCAGCCGCGAGCCGGACGATGGTGTCCAGTTTCGGCACTCGAAGGCCGCGCTCAAGGAGGCTGATCTCCGTCCGGTGGAGCCCAGCCCGGTCGGCGGTCTCCTGCTGAGAGAGGTCCACCCGCCGACGAAGGGAAACGAGGTTTCTGGCGAAGTGGCGACTGAGCCCGACGATTCGTTCCTGGTCTGCCTTTTCGAGGCTCACGGCCGACCCCCTGGAATCAGCAGGCGCCCTGGGGGAACAGCGGCCGAATGGACCAGGGCGGCGACGAGGGCGGCTCTCTTGCCGGTACGCCCGTCCTCGATCGCCCATCGCTCGCTGAGCTGCCCCGCGACCAAGACCGACGCGCCGCCTTCCAGATCGCGAACTCCGAAGCGATCGGCCAAGGCCTCCGCCACTTCGACCTCGCAGCTAGCCCAGGTCCACATGCGATGAGGCCGCTGCGGATCGACTACCGGGAACTCGACGGACAAGAGCGTGACCGGATCGCCAACTGGATTCCTGCCAGCTCGGGGAAACGCGGCGAGCCTCCCGGTGAGGATGGCGTGGTTGAGCCCCGGCGGCGTGAATCCCTCCGGGACTCGCAGACGACGCCGGCCGAAGCGGGGAGGGGTCGAGTCGAACGGGCGCATTTCACGCCCCCGTTCGCTGACCGAGATCGGTCAATACCGCTCCGCAGGTCTCAAAGCCGACCTGGAAGCGGCTGTTCGTGGAGGCGTCTTCGCGGCTCGACTGCGCCTCGGTGCCGTGCTCGATCAGGACGTGGGTCGCTTCCTCGCGCAAGCGCCGCAGGAGGTCTCCCAGTTCGTCTGCCGGCATCGTCAGCACGTAGCTCTCGCGGAAGTCGTGCTCGCTCCAGCCGATGTCCCGCAGCAGGAGGAAGTCTTCGGCGAACTCCTCCCCCAGCCGCTCGGCGGTCTCGAAGTCCTTGGTGCGCTCCAGCGCGACCCAAAAGTCCTCGATGCTGCCGAGGTGGTTGCGGACCAGTTCGTAGAGCCCGGCGCGCTGGTCGCGGTCGATGGTGATCGTCGTTTCGGGCATGGCGCCCTCCTCCCGGTCGGGGCACCGAAGACCGGCCGACGACGCCACACCCTCAGCCGAAGGGCGGGGAGTAGCTTCTCTCTCGCATCGAAGGTCTGTTCTTCGGTGCCGGGCCCCGGGGCGTTGGCGCGTCGCCGGGGCCACTCATTGGCGTTTCTCGCGGGCGAACGTAGGTGGACCGAAGGCGCTTGACAAGGCCCTGGATCGACCTCTCCCAAAGCTCATGTTGCCCCAGGCGTTGCCCCAGGGCCATTTTCGGGCGTTTTTCGAGGTCCCCAGAAACGACGAAACCCGCTTGATAAGCGGGTTTCAGTCCTATAGCGGGGGCGGGATTCGAACCCGCGACCTTCGGGTTATGAGCCCGACGAGCTACCTGGCTGCTCCACCCCGCGGCGGACCAGCGATCCTAGCACCGAGGTTGCGTTTGGGCCCGCATGGCGACGGTTCTCGCGACCTCGCTGGCGGATCGCGCCTGGGCCGCCTCGCTCTAGAGTCCCCGGCTCATGCCAGCGGACCCCACACGCGTCGCCGCGATCGACGTCGGCACCAACTCCTCGCGCCTGCTGGTCGCCGAGGTCACCGCCGGCCGGGTGACGCCGATCGAGCGCCGCAGCCGGGTGACGCGGCTGGGCCGGGGCGTCGACCTCTCGGGCCGGCTCTCGGCCGAGGCGATCGAGGACGTCTGCGCGGCGATCGCCGAGTACGTCGAGGCGACCGAGGAGCTTGGGGTCGAGCGGGTCGACGCGATCGCGACCAGCGCCGTTCGCGACGCCGAGAACGGGGGCGCCTTCATCGCCGAGCTGCGCGAGCGCTTCGCGCTCTCGGCCCGCGTCCTCGACGGCGAGGAGGAGGCGCGGCTGACCTACCTCGGCGCCACCTCCGAGCACGTCCCCGCCGAGCCGACCCTGGTCATCGACATCGGCGGCGGCTCGACCGAGCTGATCGTCGGCAGCGGCAGGGAGATCTCCTTTCATGCCTCACTGCAGGTCGGCGTCGTCCGCCACAGCGAGCGCCACGTCGCTTCCGACCCGCCGACCGCGCTCGAGCTGGAAGCGCTCGCCGCCGACGTCCGCGGTCAGATCGAGGCGGCGACGGCGACGGCGCCGCCCGCCAGCGCGGGAATCGCCGTCGCCGGCACCCCAACCTCATTGGCCGCGGTCGAAATGGAGCTGGAGCCCTACGACCCGCTCCGCGTCCACGGCCACGTCCTCTCGCTGCCGGCGATCCAGCGGATGCTGTCCCGCCTTGCCTCCGTCGCGCTCGCCGAGCGGGTCGAGATCGCCGGCCTGCACCCCGACCGGGCGCCGACGATCGTCGCCGGCGTCGTCGTCCTGATCGAGACGATGCGGGCCTTCGGCCTCGACCGGATCGGGGTCAGCGAGCACGACATTCTCTACGGCGCCGCGATCGCCGCCGCGGCGCGGCCACGGTGATCGGAAAGACTGAAAAAACTGGGGTATTCATTCAGCGAACCTGTAGGTACCAAGCTGGACACCTTGTAGACCGGGGGTAGTACGAATGGGTGATAGCCCTGCCTGAACCCCCAGTATTGGGTAGTGGAGATCTACAGACTTTTTAGTAGACTCGTCGGTGCCGGGTGGACGAATCGGACAGCCGGAGAGATACTGGCTCGACCGGGGACGAGGAGGGGTTTCCCCACTTTGCCTCTGGTGACAGGGCTTAGGCGATTGCCGCATCATGGCGCCTCCCGCCGTCTGAGCCCAACAAATACATGGTCCCTGAAGACGTACCCCTGCCCGTCCTGAGGGGCCAACTTGAATCGGTCGTCAGCGATGGCGACCGATTCTCGTTTGTGAAGCGGCTCTAACCGCCGGCCCGTTCAGGCGAGGTTGGATTTGCGCGGGTAGACGACCTCCGGATCGGTGATCACGTTGACCAACGTCGGGCGCCCGGAAGCGAACGCGCGCTCCAGCGCCGGCTTCAGCTCGCCGGGCTCGCGGACCAAGATTCCGTCGCAGCCGAGTGCTTCGACCAGGTCGTCGTAGCGCGTTTCCGGCCTCAGCTCGGCCGCCACCGAGTAGCCGTAGAGGAACTTCATCGGGTGGTGCTCGAGCGCCCAGATGCCGTTGTTTCCCATCACCCCGACGACGCCGAGGCCGTGGCGCGCCATCGTGTCGAACTCCATCCCGGCGAAGCCGAAGGCGCCGTCGCCGAGCAGCAGGCAGACCTGGCGATCGGGATGCGCGACCTTGGCGCCGATCGCCTGGCCGGGGCCGGCACCGAGGCAGCCGAATGGGCCCGGGTCCATCCAGCACCCGGGTTGGTGGGTGTCGATGAAGCGGCCGGCGTAGGAGACGAAGTCGCCGCCATCGCCGACGACGATCGCGTCGCGGTCGAGCACTTCGCCGAGCTCCTTGTAAATCCGCACCGGGTGCAGAGGCGAGCGGGCGTCGTTCAGCTCCTGCTGCTCTGCGACCCGCTTCTCGTTCTCGACGTTGCGCAGCTGCTCGAGCCAGGGACGGGTGCGCGGCTCGCCCGCCGCCGACTCGCGCAGCGCCGCCAGCGTCGCCCGCAGGTCGCCGACCAGGTCGACGTCGGGCAGCCGGTTGGCGGTCAGGGCGTTGGCCGCGAGGTCAGCGCGGATGATCTTCGTCTCGCCGCCAAACGCGCCGCCGAAGCCAAGTCTGAAGTCCATCGGCACGCCGAGCACGAGGGCGACGTCGGCGTCGCCGAGCGCGGTCGAGCGGGCGCGGCTGAAGGCGAGCTCGTGGTCGGCGGGCAGGCAGCCGCGGCCGAGGCCGTTGAGGAAGACCGGGATGCCGAGCGCCTCGGCCAGCGCCTGCATCTCCTCCTCCCCACGCCCCCAATAGAGGCCGGTGCCGGCCATGATCGCCGGCCGCTCGGCGGCCGCCAGCAGCGCCGCCGCCTCCTCGACTCCGGCGGCCGGCTGCGCCTCGCCGGCCTCCGGCGCCGCCGGGATCTCGGTCTCGGCCTCGCTGAAGACGACGTCGAGCGGGTAGTCGACGAAGGTCGGGCCGCTCGGGGCAGCCGCCGCGAGGTCGAGCGCCGCCGCGGTCATTGCCGCGATCTCGCCTGCCTCCTTGACCGTCTGCGCCGACTTGACCAGCGGCGAGACGAACGGCAGGTGGTCAATCTCCTGCAGCGAGCCCGAGCCCCAGCGCAGCTCCGGCGCCCGCCCGCCGAGGACGCAGACCGGCGAGCCGTTGGACTGGGCGCCGGCGATCGCGCTGAGCCCGTTGGTGACCCCCGGCCCGGCGGTGAGGCCGGCGACGGCGACGGATCGCTTCGCCTTCGCCATCCCCTCGGCAGCGAAGGCCGCGGTCTGCTCGTGGCGGACGTCGAGGATCCGGATCCCCTCCTCCCTGCAGCCGTCGTAGACCGAGAAGAGATGCCCTCCCGAGAGGGTGAACAGCGTGTCCACGCCCCGGGACCTCAATGCCCGCGCGACGATGCGCCCCCCGTGGTCCGCCATCGGCTGAGCCTATATGGGCGGGGTACGATCGCAGGGCCCGGGTGGCGAAACTGGTAAACGCGGCGCCCTTAAAAGGCGCTTCCTCGCAAGAGGATCGCGGGTTCGAGTCCCGCCCCGGGCATTTTTCTAAAGATCCCTGCAAAACATCGTAAAAGCGAGCTAAAAGTCGCGCCTGCGCAACTTCCGCGCTGTTACGGTGTCTAAATCGATGAATCGCCTTCCCTGGTAACGCCTTCCCTGGAGGAGAGCTTGGAGGCATCAGCACTAACTCACGCCAGTCGCCGCGGACTTCTCGCCCGCCGCTCGCCCCTGCTCAAACTGCAGGGCGACGAGAAACTGATCGCGATGGCGCGGTCCGGCAACGCCGGCGCCTTCGAGACGATCGTCGACCGCTACCAGGGCCGCCTGCTCGGCTTCTGCCGGCAGATGCTGGGCTCGACCGAGGATGCCGAAGACGTCCTGCAGGAGGTCTTCGTCAACGCCTACCGGGCGATGCTGGCCGACGAGCGCGAGATCAACCTCCGCCCCTGGCTGTACCGGATCGCCCGCAACCGCTGCCTCAACCACCTGCGCAAACCGACCGCCGACGCGCAGGAATCGATGGACATGGTCCCCGCCGTCGAGGCCTCCTCGACCGCCGAGCGGGTCCACAACCGCGAGGAGTTCCGCCAGATCCTCAGCGACGTCAACAAGCTTCCGGAGACCCAGCGCTCGGCGCTGCTGCTGCGCGAGATGGACGCGCTCTCCTACGAGGAAATCGCCGCCGCGATGGAGACCACTGTTCCCTCGGTCAAGTCGCTGCTGGTGCGGGCGCGGATCTCGCTCGCCGAGGCCAGCCAGGCCCGCCTGCTGACCTGCGCCGAGGTCCGGGTCGAGCTCTCCGAAGCGGCCGAGGGCCTGCGCAAGGTCTCGGCTCCGGTCCGCCGCCACGTGCGCGAGTGCGACGAGTGCTCGGACTTCCGCTCCCAGGTGCGCTCCAACGAGAAGATGCTCGCGGCCCTCTTCCCGGTCGGCCCACTGATCGCCCTCAAGGGCTTCATCGCCTCCAAGCTCGGCCTCGGCGGCGGTGCCGCGAGCGCCGGCGGCGCTGCCGGAGCGGCCGGCGCCGGTGCCGGTGCCGGGGCGGTCGGCAGCGTCGGCGCCGCGCTCGGCGGCGGCGGAGCCGCGGGTGGCCTCGGGGCGCTGGGCGGCGCGATCGGGACCAAGGCGGTCGCCGGCGTCGTCGCCGCCGCCGTGGTAACCGCAGGCGCCGCGGTCGAGGTCAAGCAGGACAACTCGACGCCGGTGACGCCGGAAGGTCCGGTGGCAAAGACCGCTCCGGTGAACTACCCGCAGCCGGTCGAGCCCGCGATCGCCTCCGCCGCGGAGGCGACGAGCCCGGCGATCGAACAGCACAAAGTGGCGCCGGCACCGGCCCCCGCAGTCGAGACCGAGGCCGAAGAAGCGGCCCCGACCACTGAAGCCGCCGAGCCGACCCCCGCCCCCGGCGACGAAGGCGAAGAAGCCGGCCAGTCGACGACCGACACCGGCGGCATCGGCACCCCCGAATCCGAAAGCGTGAACGCGGCGCTGCCCTCGGGCGGCGCCCCCAGCGCCGGCGCCCACGGCACCGGCACCAGCACCGTCGTCGTCACCGTCGGGTCGCCGCCGCCGAGCCCGGCTCCTGCCCCGGCTCCCGCTCCGGAACCGAGCCCGCCGCCGGCCGCCGAACCGGCCCCTGAACCGCAGCCGGTCGTCCCGGTCGAACCGGCAGCCCCGGTTACTGAAGACCTATCACTTTGAGCCGGCGCATCAGGCAGGTGCCGGCGAACTGCCGCGTCTCCTCGATCGAGTAGCCGAACAGCTCGAAGTCGTTGGGGTCCTCGACCCAGGGCGGTGAGAGGACGCCGTCGGCGACCGGCAGCGATTCCTCCAGGGTGCGCTGGATCGCCTGCTTGTAGCGCTCGTCCTCGCGCGCCTTTTCGCGCAGGAAGACGGAGCCGAAGGCGACGTGGCGGTGCTCGTCGCGGGCGACGTTCTGAAAGCCCTCGACGAAGGCCGGCAACGTGTCTTCGCGTTCGTTGAAATCCATGATGAAGTGCTGGCCGGTGAGGGCCAGCATGCCCTCGATCACCATGTGGTAGAGCGTCACCGCCTCGACCAGGGCCTCGGTGTCCTCCGGCTCGGCGGAGAGGCGCTCGGTGCGCCGCGCCAGCATCTCGTCGAAGAGGCGGCCGAAGTTGTCGTTGAGGTGCTCGGAGGTCTCAACGAGCATCTCGCTGAGACCGTCGGACTCGAGCACGCCGACCTCGCGGTAGAAGCGCTCGAAGAAGCGGACGTGGCGGGCCTCGTCGGCGATCTGGGTGCAGAGGAACACTTTCTGGTCCTCGGTGGGCGCCGCCCGCATGATCGGCCCCAGCTCCTCGGCCACCTTCTGCTCGCCGATGAAGAACGAGGACAGCCCGTACATGCGCTGGAAGCGCTCCTCCTCGCTGATCCGCTCGTGCCAGTCCTCGCGGTCGCGGCTGAAGTCGAGCTCCTGCGTCTGCCACTGCTGGCGCTCCCAGAGCGCGTAGAGCTCGGCGTAGGTGAGCAGCTTGATCTCGGCCGTGCGGTCGGCCGCCTCGTTCAGCGCCGGGTCGGCGGTCGCCTGGAAATCCGCACGCTCGGTCCGCGACTGCGTCCCGGTTGCCTCTCTCGCCTCCATCACTGCTCCTCCCGTCCGTCCGAATCCGGTCGGGGCGAGGGTAACACCGGCCTGGCCAGCCGGCCAGTTTTTTTAGAAACGCTCAGACAGTGTGACTCTCGCCCGGCTTCAGGACGACCACCTGCGAGGAGGTCTGGGCCTCGACCTCGGCCTTGAACGCCTCGGCGTCGGTCTCGACCGGGGGGAAGGTGTCGTAGTGCATCGGGATCACCGTCCTGGCGCCGACGAACTGGGCGGCGAGGACGGCGTCGTGGCGATCCATCGTGTAGTGGCCGCCGATCGGCAGCATCGCGACGTCGACCGGGTTGCGTTCGGCGATCAGCTTCATGTCGCTGAACAGGCAGGTGTCGCCGGCGTGGTAGACGGAGACACCGCCGATGTTGATCACGAACCCACTCGGCGTGCCGATCGCGATCCCGTGCTCGGCGCTGAACGGCGCCTCTTCGGACCCCGGCAGCGTGCTCGTGTGCCAGGCCGGAACGAGCTTGATCGAGCCCCAGTCGAAGGAGACCGTGCCGCCAAGGTTCGGGTCGCTGACGTCCTCGATGCCCTGCCCCTTCAGCCATTCGGCAAGCTCGACGATCGAGACGCAGTGGGCGCCGGACCGTTTCGCGACCGGGACGGCATCGGCCATGTGGTCGGCGTGCCCGTGGGTGATCGCGATGTGGGTCGGATCGACTTCCTCGGCGGCGTGGACCGCGGCCGGGTTGTTCGGCTTCAGGAACGGGTCGACCAGCAGGGTCGCGCCATTGCCGTCGCTCAACTCGAAACACGAGTGCCCGTGAAACTTGATCTCCATCTTCAGCTTCCTCCCTCGGGTTCGGCGTTCTCGGTCATCTCTTCGTTCAGTGCCCAGCCGACGGCGACGCCAACCATCATCCCCATCCGCGCCTCCTCGGCGAGCAGGGCGCGGACGGCGGCGATCCGCTCGTCGGGGTCGGGGATGGTGGCGGCGCGCAGCGACTCGGCTTCGTGCGGCTCGCCGAACCAACCGCCCTCGGCGAGGGCGGCGGCGAGCAGCTTCTGCAGCTGCGGCGCCGCCCGGGCGATCATTCGCTCGGCCTCGGCGAACCGCTGCGGCTCGCGCAGCCGCTCGATCGCCGCTTCGAACTCCCTCTCGTCCGGCACGCGGGCAGCCTAGAGCTTCGTGCTCGCCGGCACTAACGGTCTGAGTGATGCAGGGCGGAGGCGGCGAGACCGGCGAGGCCGCCGACGGCGCCGCCGACCAGGCAGGAGTAGAAGTCGGCGGTCGCGGTGAAGATCGGCAGCGCGATCAGGACGATCGCGGCGACGGCGACGCCAATCGTGTCGTACTCCTCGTCGATCGCCCCGTGCGTTTCCGAGCGGCGGATCGCGAACCAGGCGGCGACGGCTCCGAGTGCCATCCCGTTGCCGCCGGCGATCACCGTGATATCGCCCTGCGCTTCGGCGATCCCGGAGGCGGCCAGCACCCCGAGCGCGCCGCAGGCGAGCAGCAGCACCGCGGTCGGCGCCGTTCCCAGCCGCCGCTCGACGCCGGTGGCGAAGATCGCCAGGCCGAGCGAGACGACGAACAGGTAACCGATGTCGATGTAGGCGAAGGGGGCGGTCAGGTAGCGCCACCAGTCGTTTTCGATCGGGACGATGACGCCGCCGAAGGAGATCAGCCCGTAGCCGGTCGCCTTCTGGACGACCAGCAGGATCGCCGAGCCGAGGATCACGGTGATCGTCGCGTAGGGCCGGGCGGCGTCGCCGCGCGGCCAGCGCGGGCGCGGGCGCGGCAGCAGCCGGCGGCGCCGGCGCGGGCGCTGCGCCTCGAGCGCGTCGCCGCGGCGCTCCAGCTTCGGCGCCCGCTTGCGCAGCCGGGCGCCGCAATACGGGCACTCGGTTACGTAGGGACTGACCTCGGAGCCGCAGTTCTTGCAGATGACGCTGAGCTCAGTCTCGCTCATGGCTATCGAGAATACCCCCCGCGTGCCGCAGCTCGCGACGGTAGGCGCTGCCATACTCCCCGGACACCCATCTTTGAGGAGGAATAGCTGTGGAGTTGAAGAGTTTGACCGAGCAGAAATCGCTGCTCGAGGTGCTGCCCCCCGGCAAACGGGCCCGCCTGCACCGGCTCCTGTTCGAGTTCGGTCCCGGCAACGGAACCCTGATGCTGCTGCCGATCGACCAGGGGATCGAGCACGGCCCCCGCGACTTCTTCCCGAACCCGGCCTCGAAGGACCCCGACTACCAGTTCCGCCTCGCCGCCGAGGCCGGCTACTCGGCGCTCGCCTGCCAGATCGGGATGGCGGAGAAGTACTACCCGGACTACGCCGGGCGCGTGCCGCTGATCCTCAAGGTCAACGGCAAGACCGACCTTCCCTCCTCGGCCAAAGCGCTCTCGACCTGCAACGCCAGCGTCGAGGACGGCGTCCGCCTCGGCGCCGACGCGATCGGCTACACGCTCTACGTCGGCTCCCCGCGCCAGGACGAGGACCTCGCCCAGCTGCGCGGAGTGCGCGAGGAATGCGACCGCTTCGGGATGCCGCTCGTCGTCTGGTCCTACCCGCGCGGCGAAGCGGTCGAGGCGAAGGGCGGCCAGAACTCCTTCTACGCGATCGACTACGCGGCGCGGATGGCGATGGAGATGGGCGCCGACGTGGTCAAGCTCAACATGCCGAAGATCGACCCGGCGAAGGACAAGGACGCGCAGCCGCCCTACGACGAGATGGAAGTCGACCAGCCGGAGGCGATCCGCCAATGCGTCGAATCGGCCGGCCGCGCCCTCGTCGTCCTCTCCGGCGGCTCGAAGACCGACGACGAGACGGTCCTCAACCACACCCGCGAGGTGATGCAGGCCGGCGGCTCCGGCGTCATCTTCGGCCGCAACGTCTGGCAGCGCGAGTGGAACGAGGCGCTGGAGATCATCGCCTCGATCAAGGAGACCCTGCTCTCCAACGTGCGCAGGACTCCGTAGCGCCGGTTTTCGGCGCCTTGCCCGGATAACTCTCATCCCTCCGCCCTTAGCGGCGGGATGAGAGTTGGCAGCGCCCTCCTATTGGTCTTTGCCGCGGCCGTCCTGCTGCGACCTTGGGAGGCGGTCCAAAGCGGCGAAGGCGGGCCGGCCGCCGTCCACGCCTACGTCGTGCGGGTGGTCGACGGGGACACGATCGAGGCGCGGTTCGACGGCCGGGTCGAGGACGTGCGGCTGATCGGCGTCGACACTCCGGAGACGGTCAAGCCGGGGACCCCTGTTCAGTGCGGCGGGCCGGGCGCATCGCGCTTCACCCACCGGTTGCTCGAACGACGCCGGGTGCGGCTCGTCTTCGGAGTCGAGCGCCGCGACGTCTACGGCCGGCTGCTCGCTTATGTCTACTTCGGCGACCGCTTCGTCAACGCCGAGCTGGTCCGCCGCGGTCTCGCGAGAAAGCTCGCAATTTCCCCCAATACCCGCTTCGCAAGCCGGTTTGCGCGCCTCGAGCTGGGGGCCGCACTAGCCGGTCGGGGACTCTGGGGTGTTTGCTGAACGTCAATTTGCCGTTAGCGAAGCGTGAGTCCTGCAAGATCCTTTGCTACGGTGCCCCCGGCCCTTCGGGGCCGCGACTATGAGAATGCGTCAAAGCATCTCCCAGTTCGAGACCGCCTTCGAGCAGGAGACCACCTTGGAGCGCCGTCGGCGCGAGCAACTGCGGCGCCGCGCCGCCAATCGCTCGCGGGCGCGCCGGATCAACCGTGACCAGCAGGAGAGCAAGGTCCGCTTCAGCGTCCTCGCCGTCTGCCTGACGGTGACCGTGGTCGTCGTAGTCGTCGCGATGTTCGAGGCGCTGGCCTTCTTGATGTCCTAGAGGCCTAGATGATTGATTCCACGGCCAGGCGCACCTGGATGACCCGCCTGGCGCGAACGCAGTTATGCCCGGATAGCGGGCATAACTGCGTTCTCGGCGCGGCTCTGCGTCCTCGGGCTTGCCTTTGCCAACCGGCAAAGGCTGCACCCTGCGTCCTTGATCCGCTTGGCCAGGCGTGCCCCCAGTCACACCTCGCCGTGGAATCAATCATCTAGCGCGCCGCGAACGAATGCCGACCTTCAATAGACTCGCGCCCGCATGGCCCGACGCTCACTAAAGCCAGAGCTGAACAAAATCCGTGCCTGGGTCCACCAGGGGCGGACCGATGCCTGGATCGCCCACCAGCTCGAAATCAGCGCCAGCGAGCTGCGCGAGTTCCGCAAGCAGTACGACCTCTCGCCCGACGACGAGAACGCCGGCTCCAGCGAAATCGACCTGCGCGACGAGATCGAAGCTGAGATCGAGGCCGCGGCGGCAGAGCAGGCGCAGGCCGAAGAGGCGGAAGAGGAGGAGCGCGACGAGGACGAGGACGGCGACGAGGAGGATGGCGAGGGCTCGGGCGAGGGCAGCCCCCGCCCGCGGCGCCGGCGCCGGCGCGGACGCCGTGGCGGCCGCGGCCGCCGCAAAGAGATCGAGGCGACCTTCGACCACGGCGAAACCGACGGCTACGGGCTCTGGCTCGACGCCAGCGTCAAGGACAACCCCGTCTACACCGAGAACTGGGCGGGCAAGCGCGACGTCACCGTCCGCATCGAGGCCGACCAGATCGTGATCCGCCGCGCCGGCGGGCCCGAGGAGTCGGACGCCGAGTCCGGCTCCGACGACGAGTAGTTAGACCGGCAGCTGCCTGCCGCCGGCAAAGTCCGTCGCTCCACGCAGATACAGCCAGAAGGCCGCGTCGGCGAGCGACTGCGCGTCGCCTTCGAGCGAGGGGGCGATGTCGAGCGCGATCTGCTGGGCCCAGTCGGTGCCGGCACCGTAGAGGTCGGCCAGTTCGGCGGCACTGAAGGTCGGCCCGATCCGCCGCCGCAGCTCGACCCGGACCGCGTCGACGACGCGTTCGGAGAGACGCCGCTGCTTGGGGTCGTCGAGCGCCTGCAGGGAGCGGTACCCGTCCTCCCACTGGAAGAGCGCGTTCTCGAGCGGATAGCCGGCCATCGCCGCCGAGGTTACCCAGGCGGTCAAGCCGGCTCAGGCGCCGGGGGTGTCGGGCACTTCGCGCAGGGGGGCGTTGGCGGGGCCGCAGCCGCCGGGGTCGAGCCTGCCATCGACCTTCCAGACGGTCACCGGGCCGCTGCGCAGAACCGGGCTGACGGCGTCCTCGCCGCGCAGCCAGCGGGCCTCCGGTGAGGGGATCGGGTCACCCGGGTGGAGGAAGTCGAGGAACGGCGAGGTGACCAGGTAGTCGAGGTCGGCGGCGTTGACCGCGGCGCGGAACTGGGCGCAGGTGGGAATCGCGTTGAAGGCGCCGCGGGGGCCCTCTTCGCCGAGGTAGCGGACGCGGTTCGAGAGGTCGGTGCCGAAGAGGCCGTAACCGGCAAAGCCGGCGGTGGTCCCGGCGAGGCCGATGCGGGCGTCCTCGATGCCGCGCGCCCAACGGTAGGTCGAGTCGAGGTTCATGCCGGGGATCTGGGTGTCGGCGGGACCGTCGTTGGCGAAGCGCCCCTCGAGGTAGTGGCGCTGCAGCGGGTAGCCGATTGCCACCACCGCAAGCGCCAGGGCTGCGAGGCCGGCGAGAAACGCCGCCCGCGCCCCGCGCCGCTCGCGCAGCAGCCACAGCGCCGCGGGCACCAGAACCGCGAGGACGACGAAGAGGAAGGCGAAGACGCGGGCGGAGTCATGGAGGGCGTCGTCGGGACGATCGCTGACGAGGAAGACGAGGACCAGCGCCGCCATCAGGACCCACTGGCGGCGGCGGTCGTCGAAGAGGCGCGGCAGCGGCAGCAGCACGATCCCGGCCAGCAGCGCCGGGATCACGTAGCGGATGTTGATCCCGAATCCGACCGGTTCGCCCTCAGCCCCGGCCGCGCTCAGCGGCGTGAAGAGGTAGGCGAGGAGGCCGAAGAGGGCGACGGCGCCGACCCAGCGCACGATCCGGTCCCGCCCCGCGACCAGCGCCACCAGGGCGGCCACCGCAGCGCCGCCGACGACCAACGGCCAGAGCACCCCGAACGCCTCGTGCAGGCCGGGCGCGAAGTAGTGGCGCCAGACGCCGGTGTCGGTCGCGTAGTGGACGATGCTGAAGTCGGGCCGGCCTTCCTGCAGGCGCTCGGGGTGCGGCAGCGAGATCGGCCCCAGGTGCTCGATCTCCGGGATCGGGTTGCCGGCGACGATCAGGTTGCGCAGGTACCAGTAGCCGCCGCCAAGGACCGCCGGCACGAACCACCACCCTGCCGCGGCCCAGCGCCTTCCCTTCGGCGCCAGCACGATCACCGCGACGCTGAGCGCCCCCGCCATTGCCAACACCGTCACCCTGGTCCCCACCGCCAACCCGACAGCGAGCCCCGCCATCGCCACCCCCCACCCCGGCTCCAAGCGCTGTAGAGCCTTGCCGCGCAGACCGCGGCTTTTCTCTACATCGCTCTCGTCCTGGGCGGGGCTGCGGGCGTTCCAGGCGGTTACCAGGACTGCGATCGCGGCTAGGAGCAGCGCGGCGGCGGCGAGGTCGTTCTTGGCGGCCCCCGGATCGCGCACCACGAGCGTGTGGCACTCGAGCAAAATCGCGGCCGCGACGACAGCCAGAGACCCCCGTCCATAAGGCCTCCCGGTGCACCAAGCGGCCAGGAACGCCACCGCCAACCAGCCGAAGTTCATGAACAAGCTCAGCGTGTCCCGCCCCGTGAGCAGAATCCCAACGGCGTGCAGGAGTTCGCTGTTCTGCGGGTAGAACCAGTTCGTAAAGACGGTCTCGACATGCACCATCCCGGTCACGGAATGGCTCTGAGCCATGTCCGCCGCGAACGGCATGTGGTACCAGAGCGAATCGAAGTTGAAGATGCCTCGATCCAATGCGTGCTTCGTCGTGACGGCCCAGTGGAACACCACGACGGCGATCACGAGCGTCATGACGGCGAGGGACCAAGCATCGCGGCCGGCGGGTCCTGTCGGTGCGGCATCCCCCACGGTGCTCGGATGCTGCGCATCCTGCGCGCCGCGGGGGACCCCCGCCCCACCGCCACCCGCCGGGGAGACGCCTGGGCCGCGGGTCGCCAGGGCGGTGATCGAGGCAAGAGCTGCCGAGAGGACGACGAGCAGGCCCGGATAGAGCAGGTTGAAAAGACCGAGGATCTCTGAGATCCAGATCAGCAGCGCGACGCCGACGATCACCTCGACCAAGCGCGCCGGGGCGCCGGTCCATGCAGGCAAGAGCCTGGCGCGCAGCCGATATGCGCTAAAACCAAGTGAGAGCGCGACTGCGGCGAGCTCCAGGGCTCCAAGCAGGTAGGAGCCGAGGCTAACCACGCTGTCCCTCTGAGAGCTCCCTCAGCCGCCGAGCCCGCGCAGGACGGTCGCGTTCTCGCCTTCGAGGACCATCCCCTGGCTGCGCGCCTTGCGGTCGATCACGATCGGGTCGCCGGCCGACTGGACCAGCTTGTGAAGGCTGCGGTTTTCGTGCAGCAGGTCGTGGAACTTCGCTTTGGCGGCGGTGGTCGCCGTGTAGGTCTTGACGAAGTCGATCGCCGGGTTCAGGTACGAGTAGAGGACGGCGGCGAGGACCACGACCAAAGCGATCCGCCCGATCTTGTCCCACTTGACGCGGCTCGGGCCGCTGCGGGCCGCGGGACGGCGTTTGCGGGCTGCGGGTCTGCGCTTGGCGGCGGGGCGGCGCGTCGCCTGGGCGTGAGAGGCCATGCCCGCAGCTACGCTGCCGGGCCCCCCGCTCCTTCATTAAGACCGGCGCTGGACGAACGCGTTCAGGGCCGGGAACTGAGCCTGGGCTCCAAGCTCCTCCTCGATCCGCAGCAGGCGGTTGTACTTGGCGACGCGGTCCGAGCGAGACGGGGCGCCGGTCTTGATCTGGCCGGCGCCGGTGGCGACGGCGAGGTCGGCGATCGTCGTGTCCTCGGTCTCGCCGGAGCGGTGCGAGATCACCGCGGTGTAGCCAGCCTCGCGGGCGGTGCGGATCGCCTCCAGGGTCTCGCTCAGGGTGCCGATCTGGTTGACCTTGACGAGGATCGAGTTGCCGACGCCGAGCTCGATCCCGCGCCGCAGCCGCTCCGGGTTGGTGACGAAGAGGTCGTCGCCGACCAGCTGGACGCGATCGCCGAGCTTCTCGGTCAGCAGCTTCCAGCCGTCCCAGTCCTCCTCGTCCATCCCGTCCTCGATCGAGAGGATCGGGTAGCGGGAGCAGGCGTCCTCCCAGTAGGCGGCCATCTCCTGCGGCGAGAGGCTGCGCCCCTCGTGCTCGAGCACGTAGCTGCCGCCCTCGAAGACCTCGCTGGTGGCGGGGTCGAGGGCGATGAAGACGTTGGAGCCGGGCGCGTATCCCGCGGCCTCGATCCCGGCCAGCACCGCCTGCAGCGCCGCCTCGTTCGACTCGAGGTTGGGAGCGAAGCCGCCCTCGTCGCCCCCCGCGGTCGAGTGGCCCTGCGAGGACAATGACTTCTTCAGCGCGTGGAAGACCTCCGTCCCGACCCGGATGCAGTCCGAGAAGCTGGCGGCGCCGGCGGGGACGATCATGAACTCCTGGAAGTCGACCGAGTTGTCGGCGTGGGCACCGCCGTTGAGCACGTTCATCATCGGCACCGGCAGCAGCGTCGGCTCGCCGCCGCCGTAGAGCTCCGCCAGGTAGCGGTAGAGCGGCTGCTGGGAATCGGCCGCGGCGGCCTTGGCCGCGGCCAGCGAGACGCCGAGCAGCGCGTTGGCCCCGAGCCGGCCCTTGTTCGGGGTGCCGTCGAGCTCGATCATCGTCTCGTCGAGGGCTCCCTGCTCGGCGGCGCGGGCGCCGGTCAGCGCCGCGGCGATCTCGCCGTTGACGTGGGCGACGGCGCGGGTGACGCCCTTGCCGCCCCAGGCGTCGCCGCCGTCGCGCAGCTCGACCGCCTCGAACTCCCCGGTCGAGGCGCCGGAGGGGACCGCGGCGAGGCCGCGGGCCCCGGACTCGAGCACGACCTCGACCTCGACGGTCGGGTTGCCGCGCGAGTCGAGGATCTGGCGCGCGTGGATGGAGGCGATGACGCTCACGGGTGCGGCAGTCTATTCAGACACGCGGCGACCGGGGGGCGCAGGGCGCGCGCCTATTCGCCGTTGACGGCGCCTTCGACTTTTTCTTCCAGGGCCGCTTTGGCGGCTTCTTTGGAGGACACCGGCGGCCGCGGTCGCTGGACCAGCGGTTCGCCTTTCGGCTGCAGCGCGGTGACCGTGCCCGGCAGTGCCGGTTTGATCGGTTCCACGGGCGCCGGGCATTCGGTCGCCGGAGTTTTCGGGTTGGCTTCGTAGCAGGCCGCAGGCGCCGTCGCGGGGTGGCCGCCGCCCTTGAAATTGGAGCACTTCGAGATCAGGAAGTCCGAGCCGCAGAAGGTCCGCGAGCGCCACTTCGACTGGAAGCCTTCATACCATTCGGTGAAGTACTGCTGCTGCAGCTGCTGGGTCAGCTGAGTGCTGATCTGCGAGCGGACTTCGGCCAGGGTTTTCACTTTCCCGGGATTGAGCGTCACGACTTCGACCACGAAGTAGTTCCCCTGGAATTCGACCGGGCCGATGACTTCCCCCTTGGCGTTGTCGAAGATCGCTTTCTTCAGCGCGCCTTGGAGGAATTCTTCGGAGATTTCTTTCTGCAGCCCGCCTTTGCTTTTCGTCGTCGGGTCGGCCGAGTATTTCTTCGCGACGACTTTCCAGCTCGCCGCCGAGTTGTCTTCGTCGAGCGCTTCTTTCGCTTCTTCGGCCTTCTGCTTGTTGCGGTTGACGATCAGGCGCACGTCACGCGTCGGTTTGACCGTGAACTGGCTCGCTTTTTCCGTCTCGTAGTAGTTGCTGATTTCCGCGGCAGAGGCGGGCGGTGCCTGACCGGTGATCTTCGTCTGGATTTCGTTGCTGAGCACCTGCAGCTTCACCTTGTCGTTGACTTCGTCCGGGTTCAGCTTCGAGCTCTTGAGGAATTCCTGAAACGATTTTTCGGTCGGGAAGTTGGTTTTTTTGATCTGCGCCAGTTCGGCTTCGATCTGTTTTTCGGTCACCGCGATCCCGAGCTCTTCGCCCTCGCCCCGGATCCAGAGTTCTTCGAGCATCTGGGCGAGGGTCGATTCCTTCAGTTCTTCGGCTTTTTTGCTGCCGGGCTTCGGCGCTTTTTTTTCTTCCGAGCTGGCGAGCGCCTGCGCGAGGGCACGTTTGTAGTCGGCTTCGCTGATGTTGCCTTCGGAGATGCCCTTGACGATCGCCGCATCGCCGGCGGGCACGCTCGGCTCGCCGATCCCCTGAGCGACCGCGAAGATCACGAAGAGGGCGATGAAGAGCGCGCCGAAGACGATCAGCGCCAGGCGCTTGAAGCCAGCCGCCTGCGAAGCAGTCGCCTGCGCTTTGGTCGGTTTCCGTCCCGATTTCGCCCCCACGAAGACGGCAGCATAGTCAAAAGGCCTAAGGGAAGCCTGAAGCGATCAGACAGCGGCGCCGTCAGCGCTGCGCCGCGCCTCGCGCAGGCCGGCCGCCAGCGCCAGGATGGCGCCGAGGCGGGCCTCCGGATCACCGTCGACGCGCAGCGCCGCGGTCTGCTCGCGCCATTCGTAGAGCGCCCCCTCGACCTGCCCGGCGAGGACGCCGGCCCCCTCGGAGTCGAGCTCGATGCCGGTGACGCTGAGCCGGCCGCCGCGGAGCTCGACGCTGCGGGCGCCGGCGAGGCCGAGTTCGATCCGCGCCCGCTGCAGCTTCAGCAGGTTCTCGGCCTGCGGCGGCAGCGGCCCGAAGCGGTCGCTGAGCTCGTCGGCGATCGCCCGCAGCTGTCCCGGCTCGCGGGCGGCGACGATCCGCCGGTGGACGTCGATCTTCGCCGCCTCGAAGGGGACGTAGGCGGCGGGCAGGTAGGCGTCGACGGGGACGTCGAGGCGGACCGGCTCCGGCGCCTCCTCGCCCGCCTCCCCCTCTCCCCCGGCCTCGGCCACCGCCTCGTCGATCATCTGGCAGTAGAGCTCGAAACCGACCGCGGCGACGTGGCCGGACTGCTCGTCCCCGAGCAGGTTGCCGGCGCCGCGGATGTCGAGGTCGCGCATCGCGATCCGGAAGCCGGAGCCGAGCTCGGTGTTGTCGGCGAGGGTCGAGAGCCGCGCCGCCGCGTCCTCGGTCAGCGCCTCCGCCGAGGGGTAGAGCAGGTAGGCGAAGGCGCGCTCGCGAGAGCGGCCGACCCGGCCGCGGATCTGGTACGCCTGCGAGAGCCCGAGCTGGTCGGCGCGCTCGACGATCAGCGTGTTGGCGGTCGGGATGTCGAGCCCCGACTCGATGATCGTCGTCGTCACCAGGCAGTCGGCGTCGCCGCGCAGGAAGCTCAGCATCGTCTCCTCGAGCGCGTGCTCGTCCATCTGCCCGTGCGCTTCGGCGAAGCGGGCGCCGGGGATCAGGCCGCGCAGGCGCTCGGTCGTTTCCGGCAGCGAGTCGATCCGGTTGTGGAGGACGAAGGCCTGGCCGCCGCGCTCGACCTCGCGCTCGATCGCCTTGCGGACCAGGTCCTCGTCGTAGGGGCCGACGTAGGTGCGGACCGGCCGCCGGCCCTCGGGCGGGGTCTCGATCACCGAGATGTCGCGCAGGCCGGCGAGGCTCATCTGCAGGGTGCGCGGGATCGGCGTCGCCGAGAGCGCGAGGACGTCGACTTTCAGCTTCAGCTGCCGCAGCAGCTCCTTCTGCTTGACGCCGAAGCGCTGCTCCTCGTCGACGATGACGAGGCCGAGCTGCTTGGCGCGGACGTCGCGCGAGAGCAGCCGGTGGGTGCCGATCAGGACGTCGACCTTGCCGGCCTCGAAATCGGCGAGCACCTGTTTGGTCTCCGCCGCCGGGCGCAGCCGGGAGACGCCCTCGACGCGGAAGGGGAGGTCGGCGAGGCGCTCGCGGAAGGTGCCGAAGTGCTGCTGGGCGAGGATCGTGGTCGGCACCAGGACGATCACCTGCTTGCCGTCGGAGGCGGCCTTGACCGCCGCCCGCAGCGCCACCTCGGTCTTGCCGAAGCCGACGTCGCCGCAGACCAGCCGGTCCATCGGCCGCTCCGATTCCATGTCGCCCTTGACCGCCTCGATCGCTTCCATCTGGTCGGCGGTCTCACGGTAGGGGAAGGCCGTCTCCAGGGCGATCTGCCACTCGCCGTCGGGCGGGAACTGGTGGCCGCGGCGGGAGCGGCGCTCGGCGTAGAGGTTGAGCAGCTCGCCGGCCAGGGCGCCGGCCGCTTTGCGCGCCCGCGCCTTCAGGTTCTGCCAGCGTTTGCCGCCGAGCGCCGAGAGCGACGGTTCGCTGCCGGCACCAACGTAGCGGCTCAGCTTCGCGAGCTGGTCGGTGGGGACGTAGACGCGGTCCTCGCCCTTGTATTCGAGGTAGAGGTAGTCGCGGGTGACGCCGCCGACCTCGCGGGTCTCGAAGCCGGCGAAGCGGGCGACGCCATGGTCCTCGTGGACGACGTGGTCGCCGACCCGCAGCTCGCTGAAGGCAAGCCGGCCGCGGCCGGTGCCGGCGGCGGCGGGCTCCTCGGCGCGGCGGCGGTGGACGAGTCGGCGGAAGGGGTAGACGGCGAGCCGCAGCTCGGGACTGACGAAGCCCTCGCGCAGCCGCCCCTCGGCGAAGGAGACACCGGGGTCGGGCGAGAGCCGGCCGCCTTCGAGCAGGCGGGCATCGAGGCGGTCGAGTCCGTAGCGGGCACGCTCGGCCTCGCCGAAGCTCTCGAAGGCGACGACCGTGCGGTAGCCGGAGCGGACCTGTTTCTCCAGCTCCGCCTCCGCCTCCTTGACGCTGCGGGCCGGCGACTCGGCGCGGGCCGCGCGGAACGCCTCCTCGTCGTCCTCGCCGGCGCCGGTCAGCGCCAGCGCGGCGCGGGCGGCGAGCGGCTCGGCGACGTCGACATAGAGGTGCTTGGCGTCGTCGGCGTGCATCGCCGTCGTCACGTCGTCCCAGTGGTCGTGCAGCGCCGGCTCGATCTCCTCCGCCGCGGCGAGGACGACGGCGGCCTGCGCCGGAACCAGGTCGAGCGGGGCGCGGAAGTGCTCGAGCGGCAGCAGCTCGGCCAGGTTCGAGACCTGCTCGCCGGCCTCGGCCGCCTCCATCGCCGCCAGCTCGGCGAGCTCGCGGTGCTCGGCGTCGAGCTCGGCCGCCGGCGCCAGCTCGACCACGCTGCCGTCGCCCAGGGAGCGCTGGGTGAAGGTCGAGAACCAGCGCATCGACTCGACCTCGTCGCCGAACAGCTCGATCCGCACCGCCCGCTCCTCGGTCGCCGGGTAGACGTCGAGGATGCCGCCGCGGACCGCGAACTGACCGCGTTCCTCGACCTGCTCGACCCGCTCGTAGCCGGCGGCGGAGAGGTCGTCGGCGACGGCGCCGAGGTCGACCTCCTCGCCCTTGCAGATGACGAAGCCGGCGGGCCGCAGGGAGGCGTCCGGGACCGTCTCGGCGAGGGCCGTGGCGGAGGCGACGACGATCGCGTCCTCTTCTCCCCCGAGCGCGTCGAGGGCATCGATCCGCAGCCCGACAAGGTGCGGCGGCGGCGTCACGTGGGAGGCGTAGCCGGTCCCGCGCGAGGGGTAGAAGCGGACCCGGCGCGGCGCCAGGTAGGCGCGCAGGTCGGCGGCGAGGTCCCGGGCCGAGCGGTCGTCGGCGGCGACCAGCAGGGCCGGCCGGCCGGCGAGCCCGCGGTCGTCCTCGAGCAGCGCCGCCAGCAGCAGCGGCCGCAGCGTCGCCGACGCCCGTACGGTGCGGGCCTCGCCGCCGTCGGCGGCGGCGCGCACGTCGGCGGCGAGCGCGTGCAGGCGCTCGTTCTCAGCGGCGATCTCGACGAGTGGGCGAAGGCTCATGGACAGGGGAAACGCCCGGATCGGCCGATCCGGGGCATCGATCCGATTCTAGGGACCGCCCCTGCCCTTCTTGCCCTTGTGCTTCTTCTGCACCTTCACGCACCTGGGCTTGCCCTTGACCTTCTTCTTGGCGAAGCCCTTCTTGCACTTGAGCGGCTTCGGGCTCGAAGGCGGAGCCGGAGAGACGATCGGCGCCTGGCTCGATCCGCCCGAGGAGCCGCCGCCGGACGGCGTGCAGAGCGACGGATCCGTCGCGCAGGTGGGAGGCGGCGGGTCTTTCGGAGTCTTCACCGCGGGCTCCGACAGCACCGAGGTGCCGCCGTTCAGCGTCTGCGTCGCGGTGACGAGCGTTTCACCCGGCACCGCGGCGTAAGCGACTTTCCAGTTGCCGTTGACGTCGACGACCCCTTCTCCGAGGAAGGCGCCGAGCTCGCCTTCTTCTTCGCTCGCCTTGGAGAAGACGCGCACTTTCGCCCCTGCCGCGCCTTTGCCGCTCGCTTCGGTCTTCCCCGCCGATGCGATGGTCGGGGAGTTGATCCCGTTCGGGTCTTTTTCGTTCGGCACGACGTCGATCGTGCGCAGGACGATGAACGGGCCTTCGCCTTCGTTGCCGCTGCCGTGGTTGCGGCGGATTTCGTTGCGGCTCCCTGCGGTCCCGTGGATCACGATCGCGAAGCCGTCCGAAGCGGAGATCGAGTTTTCGGTGGCGGTCGAGTCGCCGCCGATCACGTTGCCTTTGACCGCGTCGGTTTCGGCTTCCAGTTCGATCCCCGAGCCGCCAGCGCCCACGATTTCGTTGCCGAAGACCTTGTTGCCCGGGTTAGCGAGGAAGACCCCGTTGTCTTCGGTGCCTTTGATCACGTTGTTTTCGATCAGACTCCCCGCGGGCGTGCCCGTTTCCGTCGAGCTGATCCCGACCTCGCCGCCTTCGATCGAGTTCCCCTTGATCGTCGACCCGACGTAAGAGTGAGTGATCCCGGTGCCGCCCGCCTGCATCCGAATCCGGTTGTCGGCGATCACCGCAGCGCCGGAATTGAAGATGAAGACGGCGCTGGTCGAGGGCGCCACGGCATCGCCGCCGCCGACGGCGTATCCGAACGCGTTGCCGCGTGCTTCGAAGCCGTTGCTGTCTTCAGTGGCGACCCCGGTCGAACCACCGACGATGTAGTTTGCCTCGCTTTTGGGATCGCCGCCGACCGTGACTTCGTCAGCGGTACCGGCGCTGACGCCGGTGCTTATGTTGCCTTCGAACCCGCCGGGGCCTTCGTACTTCACGGCTTCGTCCCCGGCGTAATCGAGGCCGATGTAGTTGCCGTGGATCGTGGTCGGGCCGCTGGCTGGCACGTCGAGCGGGTTGGCGCCAAAGAGAACTACTCCGTCACCGGCGCCTGAGATCACGTTGCAGCCGCCGTCGCATTTGGCGTTTTTCTGGGCGGCTTCGCTGAGAACCGCACCGATCTCGTTGTCTTCGGCCTTGACTTCAGGGCCCACCCCCGGCTGGAAGTTCGTGATCCGGATGTCCGATTTCTGGGGACCCGGGGTTTTCCCGTCGCCTTTCACGCCGAAGAAGTTCCCGCGGACAGTCGTGTCGGAGGCACCGTCGATTTTGAGGCCGGTTTCGTTGAAGGCGATCACGTTGCGGTCGCTTTCAAGGCCGCCGCCGATCGTGGCTTCGTCGGAACCGGGTTCGAGCAGGATCCCGACGGCGGCAGCAGGGAGCGCGTTGGAGCCGTTCAGCCCGACCCCGATCCAGTTCCCGGTCGCTTCGAAGCCGGTGCTTTCTTGTAGACGCCGATGTTGACCGAGCCGCTGGTGATCGCCAGGCCGCTGATCTTGGTGTCGTTCGCCTTGACGGCGAAGACCGGTTCGCCGGGAAGCCCGATGACGCCGGCGCACGGGGCGCCTTCGACCCCGTCGGCGGTGCAGTCCGAACCGGCTTCGATCTTCGTCGGGAATTCGATCGCCGGCAGCGCGCCCAGCAACGACGAGACGAAGATCGAGTCCGCTTCTTCCCCTTCGAAGACGGTCGAGTCGAATTTGATCGTGTTTTCTGGGTCTTCCTGGTCGTTCACCTCTTCGAGCGCGGCGCGCAGGGTGCATCCTTCGAACACCGGGGTCTTGCAGACGCCGTTGCTGGGGTCTTCGTCCTGTTCGTCGATGACGCTGTTGACCGTGAATTCGGCCGCCGACGCGACCGCAGGAGCCGCCAACGCCACGAGCAGGCAGGTGAGCAGAGCGAGAAAGACGGTGCGGGTGGCCGGGCGCACGAACACGGGCCGCGACCCTACAGGCCTTGGACAGGCAATCCAATCCCAAAATTGGGGCGGCCGCCCTCCCGCGGGCGGTCGCCCCACCGCTCGCTAGCGGCGGCCTTTTTTGCCTTTCTTGACCTTCACGCACTTCGTCTTGCCGCCGACCTTCTTCTTCTTGAACCCCTTCCTGCAGGTCAGCGGTTTCGGCTTCGACGGCGGCGAGGTCACCGGGGGCGGCGTCGAGTTGCCGCCACCGCCGGTCGAACCGCCGCCGGACGGCGTGCAGAGCGACGGGTCCGTCGCGCAGCTTGGCGGCGCGTCGTAGCCGTAGTCGTTGCCGGTCCCCGTCGTCGGCGAGGTGCCGGTCGGGTTGGTGACGGTGACGTCGACCGTGGTCCCGGCGCTGCCAGCCGGCGCTTTGGCGGTGATCGTCGTCGGGTTGACGACGGTGACTTCGGTCGCCGCGTTGGCCCCGAATTTGACCCCGCTGGCGCCGTTGAATTCGGTCCCGGTGATCGTCACCAGGTTGCCCCCCGCGGCGGCGCCGTGGGTCGGGTTGAGGCCGGTGACCGTCGGGGCGAGGAGCGTGGTCGTTTTGAACGCCAGCTCCGAGGTGCCGAGAAACGTGAATTCTTCGTCCTGTTCAGGCGTCTGCGTCGCGGCGATCGGCGTCCCACCCAGGAGCGGCGCCGAATAGGTGAGGCTCCAATTGCCGCTCGAGTCGGATTCGGTCCGGCCGAGGAATAGTTCGATCTCCCCGGTCGCCACGGTGGCCTTGCGGTAGACGCGAATCGTCGATTCCGGTTCCGCGGTGCCGCTGGCTCCAGTTTTGGTCGCGGTCGAGATCACCGGGGGCAGGATGCCGTTGTTCGGCCCTTTCGGTTCGGTTCCCGGATTAATCGCTTTCAGGTCGATGAACAGGCCGCTGTTGCCGCTGCCGATGTTGTTGAACACGAGGTTTGCGACCGGCGCCCCGGAGTCGGTTTCGATCGTGTTCAGTTCGATCGCCGGGCCGTTGCTGCCGGAAATCGTGTTCTCGTCAGGTCCGTGGATCAACGGTTCAGCGCTCGAACTGCCAATCCGGTTTTCGGTCGCGGCCTGTCCGTTGGCGCTATGAACCCTGATCCCGGCGGCACCTGATTCGAGAATTTCGTTGCCGCCGACCGAGTTCGAATTGGTCTCGAGAAGAATCCCGGCGCCTTCAGCGTCTTCGATCAGGTTTCCAGAAATAAAGGCGCTGGCCCCCGTACCACTCGTGTGGAAACCGTGGACTCCACCGAACAAATCGTTGCCTTCGACACTGTTCAGTTCGCCTTTGTCCTCGACGCCGGTATCGCCTACGCCTGAGACGATTTCGTTTTCGACGACGAGGTTTTCGTCGTTCTCAATCAACACCGCCGATCCTTCGGCTTCTTCGATCAGGTTTTCCTGGACCGTGCTCGCCCCGCCCGCGCCGATGAGATGAATCGCCGGAGCGCCGCCAAGCAGTTTGTTTCCTTCGACATCGGCTCCTTCACCATCGATCTCGATGCCGATGTCGCCGATGCTGGAGATGATTTCGTTTTTGGCGACTAGCGAACGGGGGTCATGTTCTGCCGCGGCTTCAACGATCTCGATCCCGTTGTCGTTGGCAGACGCGGTACCAGCAAGCCCGCGGCCGATCCAATTTTTCTGGGCGACAAACTCAACCGCTTCGGCAACCGCTTCGATTGCGGTCCCGGCGCCAGTGACGGCGAGCCCCTCAATCGTGACTTCTTCGCCTTCGGCTTCCAAGGCGGTGTCAGCAACTGGTCCGCTGATCCCAACGCAAGGTCCCGTCGGCCCTGCTTCGGTGGTGCAGGAGCCGCCGTTGATCACGAGTTCGCCTTCGATCATCGGCAGGCTCGAACCAAGCGTGATCGTGCTGGTGCCGGCGCCACTGAAGAGCGGGCTGCTGAAGACGATTTCGTCGGCGACTCCAGTCGATTTATTCGCCTCTTCGATCGCGGCCCGCAACGTACAGTTGTCGAGTGAGGTTTTGCAGCCGCCGGTGCCGGGGGCTTCGTCAGGCTGGTCGCCGGTGGAGTCGACCGTGTAGGTCGCTGCAGAGGCGAGCGCTGGCGCGATCAGAGCCGCCGCGAAGCAGAGGATCAGCGCGGCGAGGACGAGTTGGGCTTTGTTCTGGTGGGTTGAGAAAAGTCCGTTCGAGAGCATGGGCGCGACGCTTTCAGCGACCTGCCCAGGCCGTGTGAAGATCCTGTGGGAAGCGGACATCTGGGCGAGATGTCCCGTCGCCTCGGTCTGCTCAGCCCAGCGCCGCCTTCGCCATCCGGATCGCGTTGCCGCTGAGGATCGCCTCGGCGTCGTCGCCGTAGGCCTCGCGCAGGGGGTCCTTCAGCATCGCCAGGTCGCCGGCGGTTTCGATCCCGGCCATGGTCGGCTTGATGAAGCCGTCGAGGTCGGAGCCGATCGCGACGTGGGCGTTGGTGTGGTCGGGGACGGCTGCGCGGATCGCGTCGATGTGGCGGCGGATCACGCGCGGGGTTTCCTCCGGGTCGTCGGGGTTGGCGACGCCGGCGCATTCGTGCAGCTGGTGGCGGGCGAGGATGACGCCGATGACGCCGCCGCGGGCGGCGATCCGGCAGATCGTCGGCGGGCTCAGCATGTATTCCTGTTCGCCGAAGCGGTAGCCGGTGTGGGTCGCGATCACCGGGTACTCGGTCGGCTCGCGGCCGCTCTCGCGGTCGAGCTGGTCGAGCAGGGCAAAGGTCTCGTACAGCGCCCGCTGGTTCATGTGGCTGACGTCGATCAGGACGCGGTGGCGGTGCATCGCTTCGATCGCCGCGACGCCGAGCCGCGAGAGCCCGCGGCGCGGCTGCTGGAAGAAGGTCTTGTAGGTGCTGTCCTTCATGAACGGCAGCGCCGGAGCGTTGCTGGCGACGCCGCGCCAGAAGAGGTGGGCGAGGGTGACGTAGACGACGCCGCGACGGGCGAGCTCGGCGACGTTGGCATCGATCTCGTCGATCGCCGCGCCGAGGTGGAAGCCACCCTCGACGCAGTGCATGAAGGCGGTCTTGCCTTCGCCGGTGACGCGGTCGAGGTCGGCGCCGGTGCGAACGACCTCATGGGCCTCCCGGCCCGGATCGACCTCGAGCAGGTCGGCCTCGACGCGCTCGATCTGCTCGATCAGGTCGCGGAAGTAGCCGTGCTCGGGCGGCGCGTCCGGAGAGCCGTCGAGGCCGAACTCGGCGAACGGCTCATAGAGCACCGAGAAGACCGCGCGCACGTCGCCGGCGGTGAGCTCGTCGAGGCTGACCCGCCAGCGGTCGTCGCCGTATTCGAGGCGGTTGGCGGCGATCCGCAGGACCAGGGCGCGCAGCTTCTCGATCCAGCCCGGCTGCCTGGAGACCATGGTCATCGCCTCGACGGTGAGGCTCGGCTCTCCGGGCAGCGGCCGTTTCGGCTCCTGCGCGACCACGTGCATCGGGTAATGGCAATGCATGTCGACCAGCATCCGCGCGGCAGATTGCCGAGAACCGCTTGGAATGTCAAAACCACTCGGTTTTGTTAAAGCGCCTGGAAACTTGGCACTCTGACCAAGGAGGCACCGGCCCGGAGGCCGATCCCCTCAGCCGGGGAAGCCGGCCGAGCTGACCCACTCGACCTGGCCGCGGCCCTCGGCGGCCGAGCGGCCGACGATGTCGTCCCACTCGTGCAGCATCCGCTTCAGGCGGGCGACCGCCTCCGGCGGGTGAGCGGCGACGTCGCCCGCGAGCTCCAACGCCGCCTGCTCGGTCGCCGCCGCCGGGGCGACGCGGTTGACGAGCCCGAGCCGAAGCGCCTCGTCAGCGCCGAGCGTGCGCGAGGAGAGCAGCAGGTACTTGGCCGTGGCTAGGCCACACAGGCTGACCAGGCGGGCCGGGCCGACCGGGACGCCGAGCGCGGCGCCGGGGAAACGGAGCCGCAGGTTGGAGCCGCCGACACGCATGTCGCAGGCGATCGAGATCTCGGCGCCGCCGCCGACCACGTCGCCGTGGCAGACGGCGATCGTCGGCTTCGGGAAGTCGACGATCGCGTCGTAGAGGTCGGCGAAGAGCTGCATCCGGGCGACGTGGGCGTCGTGGTCGAGTTGCTCGCGGACGTCGGCGCCGGCGGAGAGGCCGAGATGGTCGCCGGAGCTGATCACCAGCACCCGCACCGCCTCGTCCTCGCGGGCGACGGCCAGGTGCTCGAGCAGCTCGGCCAGCATCTGGGTGTTGATCGCGTTGCGGGCGTGAGCGCGGTCGAGTCGCAGGAGCGCGATGCCGCGCTCGTCGACCGCGTACGTGGTCAGCGCGTCGTCAGCCATGGTCGCCCGCAGACGCTATCCGTTCGACCAGCCGCTCGGCATCGTCGGCTGCGCCCCTCACCAGCGCCGCGACTTCGTCCCGCGACTCGCGGAAGCGCCCGAGCACGTAGGCCGAGACGACCTCGGGGTCGGTCGAGTCCGGCCTCCCCACCCCAATCCGGACGCGCCAGAACTCGGGGTCGCCGAAGCCCTTCCTGAGGCTCTTGAGCCCGTTGTGGCCGGCGAGGCCGCCGCCCTGGCGGACCTGGACCTCGCCGAACGGCAGGTCGATCTCATCGTGGAGGACGACGACGCGGTCGAGCGGCACCTTGAGCGAGCCGCGCGCCGGGCCGGCAGAGTCGCCGGAGCCGTTCATGTAGGTCTGCGGCAGGAGCACCGCGACCCGCGGGCCGCCGGGGCCGGACCGCCCTTCGTAGAGCAGGCCGTTGAACTTGCGCCGCGGCTTGCCGAGGTCCCAGCGCCGGGCGAGCTCCTCGGCGACGTCGAAGCCGACGTTGTGGCGGGTGGCGGCGTGCTCGGAGCCGGGATTGCCGAGACCGACGACGAGGGTGCGGTCGCCCGCCTCGCCGCGCGAGCCGCGGCGGCGGAACAGCGACATGACGGCCGGCTACTCCCCGTCGGAGTCGCCCGAGTCGCCGTCGCCGGCGTCCTCGGCCTCGCCGCCCGCTTCCTCGCCCTCGCCGACGAGCTCGGTCTCCTCCTCGACCTCGGGCTCGGCGACCTCTTCGACCCGGGGCGGCGAGAGGGTCACGAGGGTGACCTCCTCGGGGTCCTCGGCGACGAAGGTGACGCCGCTCGGCGGCGTCACGGCGGAGAGCTGCAGGGTGTCGTTGATCTCCATCGCGGAGACGTCGACGACGATTTTGTCCGGGATCTCGGTCGGCAGCGCTTCGACCGTGATTTCGCGGGTGACGTGCTCGAGCACGCCGGAGGCTTTGACGCCGGGGGCGACCTCGGTGCCCTCGAGCTCGATCACGACCTCGGCCTGGATCGCCTCGTCGAGCTTCACCTGCTGCAGGTCGAGGTGCTGGATGCTGCCGCGCACCGGGTGCAGCTGCTGTTCCTTGATCACGACCGGGACCGCTTTCGCGCCTTCGACCTCGAGGTCGAACAGCGCCGCGCCCTCGTGGAGGATGTTGCGCACCTCGCGTTCGGCGACCTGGAAGGCGATTGCCTCCTCGCCGCCGGAGTAGACGACCCCGGGCACGATGCCCTCGCTGCGCAGGCGGCGCGAGGCGCGCGAGCCGAAATCGGCGCGCGGATTGACCTTGAGCGTGGAGCGAGAAGCTGCCATCGGACGGGAGAGGATAGAGAAACGCCGCCGCCGAGGGCGGCTGTGGCACCCTTTGGACGTGGCTGACGACTCGAAGATCCCCAAGGGCCGGATCCGCCGCTCGGCCAAGCTGGGCTCGATCGTCGGCGTCCAGGGGGCCCGTTACGCCGGCACCAAGGCCGCCAACGTCGGCCGTTCGGAGGAGGGCGCGCAGGAGCACCTCGAGCAGCGCCACCTGGAGACGGCGATCAAGATGGTCGGCGCGCTCGGGCAGATGAAGGGCGCGGCGATGAAGCTCGGCCAGTTCGCCTCCTTCATCGACACCGAATTCATCCCCGAGGAGTACCGCGAGATCTACCAGGAGCAGCTGGCGAAACTGCGCACCGACGCGCCGGCGATGCCCTGGGAGAAGGTCGTCAAGGTGCTCGAAGAGGAGTACGACGGCGAGCCGCTCTCCGAGTACTTCGCCGAGATCGAGGAGGAGGCGTTCGCCGCCGCCTCGATCGGCCAGGTGCACCGGGCGGTGCTGCTCGACGGCCGCGCGGTCGCGGTCAAGATCCAGTACCCCGGGATCGCCGAGGCGCTGGAGGCGGACCTGCGCAACGCCGGCACCCTGGTGCGGCTGGCGCGGGCGATTGCGCCCGGGCTCGACGCCAAAGCGATCGCCGAGGAGCTGCGCGATCGGGTGATGGAGGAGCTCGACTACGAGTACGAGGCGCAGAACCAGCGCGCCTTCGCCCGCGCCTACCGCGAACACCCGTTCATCTACGTGCCCGAAGTCGTCACCCGCCTCTCGCGCCGGCGGGTCCTGGTCACTGAGCTGGTCACAGGCAAGGACTTCGAGGAGATCAAGCATTTGCCCCACGAGGAGCGCAGCCGCTTCGGCGAGATCGTCTATCGCGGCAGCTTCGGCTCGATCTACCACCTGCAGCACTTCAACGCCGACCCCCACCCCGGCAACTACATCCTGATGGAGGACGGCCACGTCGCCTTCCTCGACTTCGGGATGACGAAGAAGCTCGACCGCGAGCAGATCCTGCTCGAGCAGCGCGCCTTCGACGCCGCCTCGCGCGACGACCCCGAGGCCTTCCGCCAGGCGCTGCACGACCTCGGCTTCGTCAAGAAGCCCTCGAAGCTCGACGCCGAGCGGCTGATGGACCACATGCGCGCGGTCGGCGGCTGGTACGTCGAAGATCGCGAGATCGAAATCACGGCCCGGCGGGTGATGAAGATCATCGAGTCGACCAACGACCCGCGCTCGGAGTACTTCGACCTGATGCGGCGCGAGTCGATCCCCGCCGACGAGCTGATGGGACGGCGGATGGAGATCGGCGTCGTCGCCGTGCTCGGGCAGCTTCGGGCGAAACGGAACTGGCACCGGATCGCCCGTGAGTGGGTCTACGCGGACCCGCCCGCGACCGAGCTCGGCCAGCAGGAGTGGGACTACTTCGAGGAGCGCGGGCTCAAGCGGACGCCCGGTTTGGCCGAAATGAGCTGAATGAAACGCATCAAACGCGGCTGGGCGCTGACGAAGAAGAGCTGGGGGGTCCTCAACTCGCACCGGGACCTGATCCGCTTCCCGCTCTACGGCGGCGTGGCGACGATCCTGCTCGGGATCCTCACCCTCGGCCCCGGCGCCTACCTGCTCGACCAGCACAGCTACGGCGGCGCGATCCCGCTGCTGATCATCGGGGTCTACGTGCTGACCGTGATCGGCGTCTACTTCAGCGTCGGCCTCGCCGCCGCCGCCAACCTGATCTTCAGCGGCCAGGAGGCGGGCGTCGGCGACGGTCTCGCGGTCGCCAACAGCCGCTTCTCCCAGATCTGCGGCTGGGCCGCGGTCTCGACCGCGATCAGCGTCGTCATCGGCCTGCTCGAGAACCAGGGGGGCATCGCCGGCAACATCGCCGCCCGCCTGGTCGGGATGGCCTGGGGCCTGGTCACCTTCATGTCGGTGCCGGTGATCGCGCTCGAGGGCACCGGCCCGTTCGCAACGCTGAAGCGCTCGGCGACGATCTTCAAGCAGAAATGGGGCGAGCAGATCACCGGCAACATCGCGATCGGCGGCGCTGTCACCCTCTTCGCCACCCTGCCGGCGGTGGCGCTGATCGTCGTCGGCGTCGTGATCTGGCCCTCGACCTCATTCCTCGGCGCCCTGCTGGTCGTGATCGGCGCGATCGTGCTCTGCGTGGCGCTGCTGGTCTCGAAGGCGCTGAGCGGCGTCTTCGGCGTCGCCCTCTACCGCTACGCGGTCGACGGCCAGGCGGTCGGCGGCTTCACCCAGGAGGAGCTGGAGTCGGCGGTGAAGCTGAAGAAGGGCGGCCGCAACGCGCCGCACGGGGCCACCCCCGGCACCGTCTGATCAGCGTGGCTTGCCGTGGGTGCCAGCCATGAAAGCGAGCTGACCGAGCGGTTCGCCGCTCTGAAACTGCTGCTGCGCGGGAGTGAAGACGGCGTTGAGGGCCGTCGCCAGTCCCGGCGAGACGGTGACCGGGCTGTTCGGCGCCGAGAAGACGCCGGTGAAGGCGTTCTTGTGAAAGACCGGCATCTGGAAGGAGCCGAAGGCAGCCCGTTCCGCCCGTAACGAGGGCGGGCCGGCGATGTCAGCGACGAGGCTCTTGGCGCCGAAGTCGAGGGCGAACCCGACCAGCGAGACCTGACCCGGGGCGGGTCCGGCGGAGCGGATCAGCCGCAGCCCCTCCGGCGACTGCAGGACACCGGCGGAGCCGTCGAGCGCCAGGGAGCCGGCCAGGCCAGGGATAGCGACGGTCAGCGGCGAGCGGGAGAAGAGCCAGCCCGCGGACGACGCCGGTTCGACTTCCACCTGCAGGGCGCGGAGCTTGGCGAGGAAGGGGTCTTCCAGCGTCAGGTAGGCGGTGCCGTGGGTGACGCTGACCTGGTCGAAGCGGATGCCGGCGGTCGCCGTCCCGACCACGTCGGGAGCACCGAGCAGGCCGGGAAGCGCGAGACCCTGGTCGATCTGGCGGGCGCCGGCGGCGGTCAGCACCAGCTTGCCGAGGGTCGCCTCGAAGCCGAAGCCGTCGCGCTCGACCCGCGGCCGGCGGGCGACGGCGATCCGCAGCCGCCGGTTGCCGAGCTCGGCGAGCATCGCGCCGCTCGTCGTATCGAAGACCACCTCGCGGAGCGCGACGGAGCGTTTCCCGGCGGCGAGGCGCAGCCCGCCGCTCACGGCCAGCCGCCCCTTGCCGTTCTTCAGCTCGCCTCCCTCGACCGGCAGCACCAGGCTGCTGCCCTTGAGCCGCGCCGGGCCGAGCGGGCTCAGCTTCACCCCAGCGGTGCGCAGGGTCCTGGTCAGGTCGGGAACCAGCCCGAGCCGGACGCTGCCGCCGGAGACGGTGTCGGCGGTGGCGCCGCCGGCCGGGCCGAGGGACAGCAGGAGGCCGAGCAGAGCCGCCGGGAGGAGTGACCGACGGCTCATCGCCCGAGCCGTCCAGAAGCGGAGACGGTGCCGACCAGTTCGCCGACCGCGAACTGGCTCGCGGGGGTGCCGAAGGCGGAGTTCAGTTCCGGCACCCCGTACTGCGAGAGCCTGACCGTCGCCGGCGGCACTTCGAAGGTGCCGGCGTCCCCGTCGATGATCGCGACGCCGACCGCGCTGGTTTCGCCGAAGGGGGCGCCGCTGTGCGAGGAGGGCCAGGTCTCGCGGGCGGTTCCGACCAGGGTCGATTCGAAGCTGACCGAGATCGCGATCGTCCCTTCGTGCTGGTCGGGAACGGCGCCCTGGACAAGGTGCAGGGCGCTGCGGCTGGAGATCGTGCCGTGGCTGAGCATTTCGTTGCCGGAGCCCTTCGCATCCGGGAACGAGAAGGCGAGCGGGGCCGCGCCGAGCTGCGTCGCCGAGCCGGTCGGCGCGACGCTGACGCCGAGGTCGACCAGCTTCTGGCGGAAGGCTTCGTCGAAGCTGAATTCGAGGTTGATGCTCTTGACCGGAACGACGTAGGTCTGACCCTCGATCCGGGCCCTGGCAAGGGTCGCGCCGGGGACGAAGACGCGCGTCAGCCCAAGGGCGCGGTTGAGGGAGCGGGCGCCGGCGCCGGTCAGCGCGAGGCGCTTGATCGCGACTTCGAGCCCGTAGCGGGTCGACCGCCCGTCGACGCCTTCGGGGAAGGCGAAATTGGTGTTGGCGCCGTTGATCTTCGCGTTGATCCGCTTCTTCGCCGTGTTGAGGACGAACCCGCGCAGCAGCGCCGAGCCGTGCGGGCCGCGGAAGGCGAGGGCGCCGCGGAGGAAGACGTAGCCGGTGCCGCGACCGTACTCGAGGTAGCCGCTGCTCAGCGGCATCGTCACGCTGCGCCCCCTGACCCGCGCCTTGCCGAGACCGACGACACGAACGCCGGCCCTGTCGAGGGCGGTGACGAGCGCACGGTCGAGGGTGAAGTGGACGTCGCCGCGAGCCAGCGATTCAGCCTGGCGGGCGGACGCGGGCTGGACTACGACGAGCAGCGCCGAGCAGGCGACGGCCAGTGCCAGCAACGATGCGACCCGCGTATCGACGAGACCCCCCGAGCGCTCCACGTTGACTACCCGAACACGGGGCCAGGACGTTAGATGCGCTGAAACAACCGCGGGTCGTTCGAGCAGAGGCCGCTGACCCCGATCTCGATCAGGCGCCGCATGCGCGGCTCGTCGTCGACGGTCCAGGCGATCAGCTCGACCCCGCTGAGCCTGCAGATGCGGGCGAGGCGGGCGCTGATCAAGGGGTGGTAGACCCACATCGCGGCGACCCCGAACTGCGGCAGCTTCTGCGCCGCGAGGCCGGGGAGCTGGAACCGCATCCCGACCAACGCCGCCGCCATCGGCAGCTTTGCCCAGCGCTTCTTGGTCCAGTCCTTGGTCACCTTGGGATAGGTCCAGCCGCGCCGCAGCTTCGGTTCCAGCTCGAGCACCCGTTTCAGGGTGTGCATCTCCATCGTCGAGATCATCGCCCGGTCAATCAAGTCCCGCTGCACCAGCGCCGCGACCAGCTCCTCCTCGCGGCCGGGCAGCTTGACGTCGAGGTCGATCTCGACCCGGTCCAGGGGTGGCTCGAGGAAGGCGTCGAGCGCCTCGGTCAGCGCCAGCGGCGTGCGGCGTTCGGCGTCCTCCCAGTCGTGGGCGACGACCAGCGGCGCCCGCTGCTCGAGCGGCAGGTGGGAGTCCGGCAGCCAGAGGACGTCGAGCTCGATCGTGTCGACGCCGATCTCGACCGCCTGCTCGAAGCTGGCCAGGGTGTTGCCGGGCACGATCGCGTCGGCGCCCTTGTGGCCGACGCGGCGGAGCCGCGGCGCCTCGACGCCGGCCGCGGGCTCAGTCGAAGCCACAGAAGGGGTGGGTGGTGAAGTGGAGCGTGGCGAGCGTCAGCAGCGGATAGAGGAAGACGGCCGAGGCGCCGAGGTAGATGGGCAGGTAGCGACTGGCGTTGCGCAGGTCGACCCCCTTCACCTGCATGTCGAGGACGGCGAAGAAGCCGACGACGGCCGCCGCCGACCCCGGGACCGCGACCACGGCGTAGACCCCGCCCAGGGCCGGGAACAGGACCAGCGCGGCGGCGCCGACCGCGATCGCCAGCGCCGCGATCGCCTCCGGCAGCGGCGGTACCGGCAGCCGCCGGCGCCGGCGCTGTGCGGCCCAGCAGTTTGCCGTGGCGATGCCGAGCAGGAGCGAGAGGACAACCGTGACGCCGATCACGAAGCCCCGTTCGGGGCCGTCGTCGTAGAAGTGCATGAGGCCGCCTTCGCAGGGGTAGCCGGGCACCTGGACGATCGCCAGGATCAGCAGCACGAGGCCGAGGACGGGAGCCGCGAGCCAGAGAACGAGGTTTTCGCGCGAGTCGCCCAGCGCGAGGAACGGCGTCATCTGTCCTCCTAGAAGAGCTGGTTCTCGCCGGCGAAGATCTCGCTCACCGAGTCGTCGGTGAAGATCCGCCGGATCGAGTCGGCGAAGGTGCTGGCGGTCGAGAGCACGGTGATGTTGTCCGGGGCGCCGGGGCGCAGCGGCAGCGTGTCGGTGACGACGATCCGCTCGATCGAGGAGTCGGCGAGCCGCTCGTAGGCCGGGCCGGAGAAGACCCCGTGGGTGGCGCAGGCGATCACCCGCGCCGCGCCTTCGTCGAGCACGGCCTGGGCGGCGGCGCAGAGGGTGCCGGCGGTGGCGATCATGTCGTCGACCAGGACCGCGGTCTTGCCCTTGACGTCGCCGACCACGTAGCCGATCTCGGCCACCGCCTGGGCCGGGCGCTCCTTCTCCATCACCGCCCAGGTGGTGCCGAGGCGACGGGCGAAGTTGCGCGCCGTCTTCACCCGGCCGGCGTCGGGCGAGACGACCACCAGGTCCTCGGCCGGGTAGAGGTCGGCGAACCACTGGGTCAGCATCGGCATCGCCGTCATGTGGTCGACGGGGACGTGGAAGAAGCCCTGGACCTGGCCGGCGTGGAGGTCCATCGTCAGCACCCGGTCGACGCCGACGCCCTCCAGGCACTTGGCGACGATCCGCGCCGAGATCGGCTCGCGCGGGGCCGACTTCTTGTCCTGGCGGGCGTACCCATACCAGGGCATGACGGCGATGATCCGGTGGGCGGAAGCGCCCTGCGCGGCGTCGATCATCGTCAGCAGCTCGACCAGCGAGTCGTTCGGGGTCATCTCGCTCTGCTCGTTGGCGCAGGTCGACTGGACGAGGAAGACGTCAGCGCCGCGGATCGACTCCTCGTAGCGGCAGTAGACCTCGCCGTCAGCGAAGGTCTTCAGGGTCGCCTGGCCGAGGTCGAGGTCGAGTTTGCCGGCGATCTTGGCGGCCAGGTCCATCGAGCTGCGGCCGCCGAAGACCATCAGCCGCTTCGAGTAGTCGTGGGAGATCGCGGTGGGAACCTGCGGGTGCTCCTCGATCGTGCTCACTCGCTCTCGTCCTCTCGCATCTTCGCCGCCTTCTCGGCCGCGTATCCGTCGATATTCCGTTGCGCGTTCTCGCTGACGGCCAGCGCCCCGTTGGGCACGTCGTCCTTGATCACCGCGCCAGCGCCAGTGTAGGCGGAGTCCCCGACTTCTACCGGGGCGATCAACATCGTGTCAACGCCGATCCGGACGTCGACCCCGATCACCGTCCGGCTCTTGCGGAAACCGTCGTAGTTGGCGGTGATCGTGCCGGCGCCGATGTTGCTGCCGGCGCCGAGGTCGGCGTCGCCGAGATACGTCAGGTGCGGGACCTTGGCGCCCTTGCCGACGTGCGAGTTCTTGATCTCGACGAAGGTCCCGGCCTTGGCGCCGGCATCGAGGACGGCCCCGGGGCGCAGATAGGCGAAGGGGCCGACCGAGCAGCCGTCGCGGACCTCGCACTCGACCAGGTAGGACTGGATCACGCTCGACTCGATGCCGACCGCGCTGTCGATCAGCGTCGTCAGCGGGCCGACGACGGCGTGGGCGCCGACGCTGGTCTCGCCCTGCAGGGTCGTGCCGGGCTCGATCCGGGCGTCGGCGTCGATCTCGACGTCGGCGTCGACCCAGGTCGAAGCGGGGTCGACGAACGTCACCCCGGCGAGCATGTGGGCCTCGAGCAGGCGGGTGCGGGCCTCGGCCTCGACCGCGGCGAGGTCGACGCGGTTGTTGACGCCCATCGTCACCGCGATGTCCGCGGCGATGTGGGCGGCGACAGCGTGGCCGGCCCCGCGCAGGGCCGGGAAGACGTCGGGCAGGTAGTACTCGCCCTGGGCGTTGTCGTTGGAGATGGTCGCCAGCGCCGCGGCGAGCGGGGCGGCGTCGAAGGCGTAGGTGCCGGCGTTGACCTCGCGGATCGCGAGCTGGGCGGGGTCGGCGTCGCCGTCGGCTTTCGCCTCGACGACGCGTTCGACGGCACCGCCCTCGCCGCGGACGACGCGGCCGTAGGATCCGGGCTCATCGAGCTCGATCGTCAGCATCGTCGCCGCCGCGTCGGTGGCCTCGTGGGCGGCGAGCAGCTCGGCGATCATCTCGGTCGAGATCAGCGGCACGTCGCCGGAGAGGACGAGGACGGTCTCGCTCTCCTCGATCAGCGCCGCGGCGGCGCGCACGGCGCCGCCGGTGCCGTCGGGCTGCGGCTGCTCGACCAGCTCGACCTCGCCCGGCAGCCCGGCGGAGATGTCCTGGCCCGGCGAGACGATCACCGCGACCCGCCCCGCACCGGCCTCACGCGCAGCGAGGATCGGCCAGGCGACCATCGGCCGCCCGCAGACGGGGTGGAGCATCTTCGGCAGGGAGGACCGCATCCGCGTGCCCTTCCCGGCCGCCATGACCAGGACCAACGGGGAGCTCACGCCGAGATCGTACCCGCGTCTGAGCTGAGGCTCAGGCCTGGGAGGCGCGAGAAAGTTCTTTGCCGACCAGCGCTATCGACGTGAGCGTCCAGCCGGCGAAGATCAGGTCGATGCCGACCAGCAGGCCGATCGCCCAGTCGGCGGAGCTCGGGAACTTGACCAGGACGAGGATCCCGATCAGCAACCCGCAGACGCCGCTGAGGCCGACCCAGCCGGCGTTCGGCTGGCCGCGGCCGATGAAGGCGACGGTGATCCGGGTGATGCCCATGAAGAGGAAGTAGACGCCGAGGACGAAGGTCAGCGTCAGAGTGCCGTTGTGGGGCTCGACGATCAGCCAGATGCCGACGATCACCGTGATCGCCGCCCACAGCAGCCGCAGCAGCAGCGAGCCGACCGAGTGGGCCGAGAAGGCGGCGGCAACGAGGAAGGCGCCGGCGATCAGCAGGATCCAGCCGATGAAGATCGCCGTCCCGACCGAGAAGGCGGCGGGGATGAGGATCGCGACGCAGCCGATCACGATCGCGATGATCCCGACCGTCAGCAGCCCCTTCCAGCTCCTGGCCAGGCCTTCGCGCACCGCAGGATCCATCGACGCTCCTCCGTACTCCACGGGGGAAGCTTATGCGGGTCCTCGGACATCGATGCGGCAGTTAACCGTCATATACACGGCAAAGTGACGCATCGATTTCTCGGGAGCTCCGGGGGAAGGACTCGAACCCTCGCTTCCTGGACCAAAACCAGACGTGCTGACCAATTACACCACCCCGGATCGCCCCCGAGCCTAGCGGCGGCGCCCTACTCGTCGCTGCCGCGGGCGACCTTGCCGCCCTTGGCGCCGGGCTCCAGGGCCGGGCCCTTGGGGGAGGCGATGCCGAGGACGCGCATCGCCTTGAGGCCGAGGCCGAGCTTCTCGCGGCCTTCGGTGGCGGAGACGTCGTGGCCGCAGAGCTCACGCACGCGCTCGAGCCGGTAGCGGACCGTGTGGCGGTGGGTGAAGAGCTGTTTGGCGGTGGCGGCGACGTTGCCGTCGTTGTCGAGGTAGGCCTCGACGGTGGCGACCAGCTCGGTCTCGTACTGCTCGTCGTAGCTGGAGAGCGGCTCGACCGTCTCCGCGTAGAAGCGTTCCAGCTCGCCCGGGTCCTCGCTCATCGCCGGCAGCAGCAGGCGGTAGGCGCCGGTGTCCTCGAAGGCTAGCGAGGAGTGGCCCTCGGCCTCGCCGACGTTGACCGCGAGCCGCGCCTCCGAGCCGGCCCGGTAGAGGTCGACGGGGTCGGCGCAGCGGCGGCTGCGGCCGATCGTCAGGTGGAACCCCGCGAGGCTGTCGTCGAGCTCGCGGGCGAGGCCGGCGGCGGCGCGGGCGAGGCGCTCGTCGTCCTCGGCGGGGACGATCACGGCGATGTTGGCGGCGGCGTCCTCGCCGGCTTCCGTTGTCGCCACCGAGCCCGGCGCCAGCGAGCGCAGCGTCCGCATCGCGAGGACGAGGACGCGCTCGCGCCACTCGCCGTCCTGGGCGGCACGCGGCGCCGCCCGCAGCATCAGCACGCCGGCGCCGCGGTCGAGGTCGGCGCCGAGCTCGGCGCCGCGGGCGACGATGTCGCCGCGGTCGGTCACCTCGCGGGCAAGGACGGCGGAGACGAAGGCGCTGGCGACCTCCTCGCTCGCCCACTCGGGCGCCCGCGAGCGCTCCAGCTCGAGGGCCAGCAGCGTCGTCACCATTCGCGCGATCGCCGGTTCGGGCGGGCTGGCGGCCCGGTAGCGGAGCTCACCGACGGCGGCGTCGGCGACCCGCAGCTCGACCGTGGTCACCCCCTCGCCGCCGCCGAGCAGCTTCTGCTCCTGGTCGGGGGAGGCGCCGGCGACGGCGAGGACCGAGCTGGAGCGGTCGATCAGGGCGACGCTGGCGCCCAGCAGCCGCGCCGCGGCGCGCGCCACCGCGGGCAGGCCGGCGCCCGACTCGACCGCTTCGGAGAGCGCCTCGAGCAGGCTCGGATCTCCCACCTTTGCAGGGGTTTCGGTCTTTTCGGACGCAGCCGGCATCGGCTCATTATCACCGGCCGTTGACGAAGTTGACGATGTCGGTCCAGTAGTAGACGACCGCCAACCCGATCACGATCCCGCCGAGCAGCAGCGCGGCGAGCACGAACAGCGCCAGGAAGCCGGCGGCGGCCTTCTCCCAGATCCGGCCGTAGGAGCTGAGCGCGGGGCTGAGGATCAGCACCACGAAGGTGACCAGGCAGATCAGCCCGGCGGCGCCCCAGAGAAAGTACTGATGGCCGATTTCGGCCAGCGCGTAGCGAATCACTGCCGTGGATTCTGGCGCACCTGGGAGATGACGAGCGCGACGGCGCCGCAAAACGAGAAGGCAGCCGCCCCCAGCGCCCAGCCGGCGCTGACGTCGCTGAGGTAGTGGACGTTGAGGTAGACGCGCGAGAGCCCGACCAGCGCGGTGAGGACGACGCCGGTGACGACGACCGCCGTCGCCCGCGCCATCCCCGGCCGCAGGCGGAGGACGATCGTCACCGCCAGCCAGACGTAGATCACCGAGTGGGCGGCGTGGCCGCTGGGGAAGGAGGAGCCGTGGGTCGAGACCAGCGGGTCCGGCGGCCGCGGCCGGTCGACCGCCACCTTGATCTCGTGGAAGCCGACCTGGACGATCGTCATCCCGGCCAGCAGCACGCAGAGCTCGGCCCAGCGGCGGCGCATCGCGAGCAGGACCCCGCAGACCGCGGTCAGGCTCCAGACGAAGACGCCGGAGCCGAGCCAGGTGATCACCTTCGAGATATCGGTGAGCAGGCCGGAGTGGAGGTATTCGACGACTTCGATCGCGGTCAGGTCGCCGGGCGTCGGCCCCGGTTCGCGGCCGACGACGACGGCGTAGGCGACGAGGACGAAGAGCGAGACGGCGAGGGTCGCCATCAGCGAGGTGAATTCGAGCCCGAAGGTGCCGCCGGGAGTGACCCGGTTCCAGACGAAGCGCAGCTGCGGCTCGTGGCGACGGGCGAGGACGACGAGCCAGCGGCTGGCACCGTGCTCCTCCAGCCAACGCACCGCCGCCGCCCGGTTGGCGGCGACCCGGAAGTGGCGGGTGAGGACGACCACGCCGACGACGACGGCGATCAGCAGACCGAGCAGGAAGGCGCCTTTTGCCGCGTACTTGCCGGCCGTCTCGATGCTGCGCGAGAACAGGTAGCCGACCATGATGTGGGCGCTGGCCCAGAGGCCGGTGCCGAGGATGCTGAAGGGGACGAAGGCGCGGTAGCTCATCCCCGAGCTGCCGGCGATGAACGGCGCGAAGGCGCGGATCAGGCTGATGAAGCGGCCGATGAAGATCGTCTTGCCGCCGTGGCGGGAGAAGTAGTCCTCGACTTTCTCGAAGCGCTCGTGGCTGATCCCGAAGCGCGGCCCGTGGCGGAGGACGAACTCGCGCCCGAGCCGGCGGCCGAGGAAGAAGCTGGTCGTGTCGCCGAGCCAAGCCGAGAACCAGGCGATCGCGATCAGCAGGTAGATGTCGATCGCACCCTGGCCGGCGACCGCGCCGCCGAGCAGCATCACGGTCTCGCCGGGGACGACGAGGCCGACGAAGGCGCCGGTCTCGGCGAAGGCGAAGAGGCCGACGAGCAGGTAGGTCCAGGCGCCGAGCGTGGTCGAGATGTCTTCGAGCAGGCCCTGGAGGTCGAGGTGACCGAGTTCCTGGCTGACGAAGTAGTAGCCGACGCCGATGGCGACCAGGAGCGCTGCGATCACGATCCGTTTGCGGGTGATCAGCGGCCCCTCGGTCCCCCCCTCGCCCGGCATCCTCATGGAGCGCGCCCTGCCTCACAGACGATCGCGTCGTCGCGATCGATCGCCGCGGCGGCGGCCTCGGCGGCGTCGAGGTCGGCGAACAGCCCGACCGTGGTCGGGCCCGAGCCGCTGAGGAAGGCGACCGGGGCACCGGCCTCGCGCAGAGCCTCCAGCGCCTCGCCGATCGCCGGCCGCAGCGAGCGCGCCGCCGGCTCGAGGTCGTTGACCAGCAGCTCCGGGTAGTCGAGCGGCGAGGCGCCGGCGCCCGCCGCGGCGCGCAGCCGGACGGCGAGCTCGTCGAGCTCCTCCGGACCGCGGCCGAGACCGAGGCGGTCCGCGGCGGCGAAGACCGCGGCGGTGCTGAGGCCGCCGCCGTCGGGGAGCAGGACGGCGGCGTGCCGGGGCGGTTCCGGCAGCGGCTCGACGTCCTCCCCGGCACCTCGCACCAGGGCCAGCGCCGGGCGCAGTTGCGAGGGGACGTCGGCACCGAGCGCGGCCGCGATCCGCGGCAGCTCGGCGACCTCGCCGGCGGCGAGCCGCAGCACCGCGGCGGCGTCGCCGGAGCCGCCGCCGAGGCCGGCCGCCACCGGCACCCGCTTCTCGATCTCGATCCGCAGCGGCCCGCGCTCCCAGCCCGCCTCGCGCAGCGCCGCCAGCGCCGCGGCGGCGAGGTTCTCGCCCTCGACCCCCGGGCAGACGACCTCGTCGGCGGCGGCCGGCGCGACCTCGATCAGGTCGGCGAGGGCCAGCGGCTCGAACAGCGAGCAGAGCTCGTGCAGGCCGTCGTCGCGGCGAGCGCCGAGGTAGAGGCAGAGGTTGATCTTGGCGGGGGCGAGCATCGCGAGCGGGGCGCTAGGCGTCGCCCCGGAGCTTCGCGGAGAGCGCGGCGAACTGCTCGGGCGCGAGCGCCTCGGCGCGGGCGCCGGGCGCCAGCCCCAGCTCCGCCAGCGCCGTCCGCGCCGGCTCCAGCGAGCCGCGGGCGCCGTGCTCGAGCGAGCGGGCGAGGGACTTGCGGCGGTGGGCGAAGGCGGCGCGGATTAGCTCCCTGGTGGCGGCGTCGGCGCCGGGACCACAGCGGCGCAGACGCAGGATCGCCGACTCGACCCGCGGCCGCGGCTTGAACACCGCCGGGTCGACCGTGCGCACGAGCTCGACTTCGCAGGCGAGCTGGGCGACGACGCTCGGGCTGCCGTAGGTGCGGCTGCCAGGCGCCGCTCGCAGGCGGTCAGCGATCTCGCGCTGGACCATCACGGTCCAGGTCCGCAGCGACGGCAGCTCCTCGATCGTCCGCAGGATCACCGGCGTCGCCACCGAGTAGGGGAGGTTGGCGACCATCGCCGTCGGCGCCGGGTCGAGGCCGGCGAGGTCGTACTTCATCGCGTCGCCCCAGTGCAGCTCGACGTTGTCGAGCGCGAGGATCGCGCCGAGCCCGGGCTCCAGACCGCGGTCGATCTCGATCGCGTGGACGTGGGCCGCGGCGGCGGCAAGCCGCCCGGTCAGCACCCCCTCCCCCACCCCGACCTCGAGCACGACGTCGTCCGCCGCCAGCCCGGCGTCGCGGACGATCGCGTCGAGCAGGTTGGGGTCGGCGAGGAAGTTCTGGCCGAGCCGGACCAAGACCGGGCTCCCGCTACCAGCCGAACAGCGCCCGCGCGTTGGCGGCGACGGTGCGCTCCAGCTCCTCGTCAGCGACGCCGCGGACCTCGGCGACGACGCGGGCGGTGGCGACGACGTTGGCCGGCTCGTTGCGCTTGCCGCGCACGACCTGCGGCGAGAGGAAGGGAGCGTCGGTCTCGACCAGGATGCGGTCCTCCGGTACCTGCGCCGCCGCCTCGCGCAGCGCTTCCGAGCGCGGGTAGGTGACGTTGCCGGCGAACGAGCAGTACCAGCCGCGCTCAGCGGCGTCGGCGACCCGCTGCGGGGCCGAGAAGCAGTGCAGGATCACGGTGACGCCGGCGGCGCGCTGGTCGAGGGTGGCGAAGATCTCGTCGCTGGCGTCGGTCTCGCCCTCGGCGTCGCGGGCGTGGATCACGAGCGGCAGGCCGAGCTCCCGAGCGACCTCGATCTGGGCGGCGAAGGCGCGGCGCTGATCCGCGGGCGCAGCGGTGTCGCGGTAGAAGTCGAGCCCGGTCTCGCCGACCGCCCGCACCTTCTCGTGAGCGCCGAGCCGGACCAGCTCGGCGGCCGCCGCGTCGTCGAAGCCACCGGCGTCGTTGGGGTGGCGGCCGACGGCGGCGAACAGCGCGTCGTGGCGCTCGGCGGCGGCGATCACGCCGGGGTTCGATTCCTCGCCGAGGCCGATGTTGAGGATCCGCTCGACGCCCGCCGCGGCGGCGCGGTCGAGAAGCTCCTGCTCATCGCCCTCACAGAGGAAGAGGTGCGTATGGGAGTCGATCACCCCGCCCAGACTACGCGGGGCAACTGAAAGCAGGCAGAGGCAGTCCCGTCACCGCCGGAACGACGAGCTGGAGCAGGGGCGGGATGGTCCCGCCCAGCGCGGTGTTTCCCAGCGCCGAGCCGAGCGCGTTGACTTTGGTCGTCAGCGTCGTCGCCTGGGCGCAGAGCGCGTTGACGTTGGCGACGGCTTTGACCGCTTCCTGCAGCTGGTTGCCGGAGATGCCCTGCAGTTTCGAGATCACTTCGCCGAGCGCCGTGTTGGTGATCCCTTTCAGTTTTTCTTCCAGCGTCTCGACCCGGTTCGTCAGTTTTTCGATCCGGCCTTCGAGCCCGGCGGCGCCGGGTTCGCCGCCCGCGCCCGGTTCGCCGCTGCTGCCGTTCTGGCCGCTTTCGCCGGCCGGGCCGGTCGCGTTCCAGGAGATCTTCCTCTCGCCCTTGCGGCACTTCTTCTTCTTGGCGACCAGCCGTACCGTGCCCTTCGCCTTGCCCTTGGTCCGGTAGCAGGCGTAGACCTTGCCGTCGCGACCGACGATCCCGGCGGCGCTCGCCGACTCGCCGCTGCCAGTGACCAGGAGGACGATTCCTAGCAGCGCCGCGGCGGCGATCAGGGCAAGGCGAGCGGAACCCTTCGCTTGCACCACCCGGATTCCAAGCATGCGGCGAGCCTCCCACACAGAATGCGCATTTGTCCATTTGAAATTCGTATTTTTCAGGCTCGAATAGCCTTTCCGGGATGGCCGAGCTTGCCGACTACTACCGCGAGATCTACCTGCGGGGGCTGGGAGGCGAACGGCCCTCGATTCCGGTCTCGATCGCCGAGCTCGAGCGGCGGGCGATCGAGGCGATGGAGCCGCGGACCGCGAGTTACGTCTGCGCCGGCGCCGGCTCGGAGGGGACGATCGACGCCAACGCCGCGGCCTTCCACCGCCGCCGCATCGTCCCCCGCGTCCTGCGCGACGTCAGCGAGCGTGACCTCTCGACCACGGTGCTCGGCACGGCGATGCCGGCGCCGCTGCTGCTGGCGCCGATCGGGGTGCAGAAGATCGTCCACGAGGACGGCGAGCTGGCGACCGCCCGCGCCGCGGCGGCGGTCAGGGTGCCGATGATCGCCAGCACCGCCTCGCACTTCACGATGGAGGAGATCGCGGCCGCCGGCGGCCCCGAGGCGCCGCGCTGGTTCCAGCTCTACTGGGCCGACGACAAGCCGCTGGTCAAGAGCTTCCTCGAACGGGCCGAGGCCGCCGGCTACGGGGCGATCGTCCTCACCGTCGACACCTTCGTCCCCGGCTGGAAGCCGCGCGACCTGCAGCAGGCGTGGCTGCCGTTTCTCGAAGGCGTCGGGGTCGGCAACTACTTCGAGGACCCGGTCTTCCGCGCCGCACTGGAGAAGACGCCGGAGGAGGACCAGGGCGCCGCCACCGGCCACTTCCTCGGCCTGCAGGCGAACCCGGCGCTGGCTTGGGAGGACCTCGCCTGGCTGCGCGAGCAGACCCCGCTGCCGATCGTCGTCAAGGGCATTCAGCACGCCGAGGACGCCCGCGAGGCGGGCCCCCGCGGCGTCGACGGGATCGTCGTCTCCCACCCCGGCGGCCGCCAGGGCGACGGCGCCGCCGGCTCCCCCGGCGCCCCCCCGGGGCGCCGCCCGCGAGGCGACCGCGGCCGGACCGCCTAGGAGATCGGCGCCGGGGGGGGCAGCCGCTCGTTCATTCGGTTCCCGGTGGAGGCGTGGAAGCGCGCGACGTGATTGGTCGGCGGCAGCGGCTCGCTGTAGAAGAACTCCGGTAGCTCGTCGTCCTTCTCGGTGAACCCCGCGCGGCGGTTGAACTCGTACTCGAGCCGCAGCGCGTCGCGTCCGAGCGGCTCGAAGAACTCCTTGGTCAGGTTGGTGCCGTGCGCGGCATTGATCGCGTTGGCGAGGAACTCGGTGTTCGGGTTCGTCACGCTCATGCCGAAGATGCAGAGCCCGAGCGAGTCGTTCGCCGCCACGCGCGCCTGGTGCGCGAGGCTCTGCTCGACGATCTGCTCGGCGTTCATCTCGCGCGTCTTGAGCCGCGGGAGATTGCCGGCCGTGTGGTCGGCGCCTTGCGCCGTCGCCATCATCGTGACGCCGGTGGCCTCGACCACGCGCGGATCGTAGGCGCTGATCGCCTGCTTCTTGATCACCGGCACGCGCCGCACGTTGTAGTGCGCGCCCACGCGCGCCGTGCCCTGCGCCCAGATTCGACCCTTCTCGCTGCCCTTGCGCATCTCGGCCATGCACTCGGCCATGAACGTCACGTCGCCGAAGGCGCCGAGCCCGGCTTCCATCAAGACGGCCAGGGTCGCGCCGAGCTCGATCGTGTCGACGCCCAGGTCGTTCGCGAGGAAGTTCATCTGGGCGAGCTCGTCGGGATCGCTGAGGCCACAGTTGGTCCCGAGCAGGCCGAGCGTCTCGTACTCGACGGGCGAGACGACTTCCTTGCCGCTCGCATCGACGTAGACGTTGCTGCACTGGATCACGCAGCCGGGCATGCAGGCGTGCGTGTGCTCGCCGCCGCGCGAGACGTTCAGCTTGCTGATGTGGTCACCGCCCATCTGAAACTTGCCGCCGGCGGCCACGTCGACCTGCTGGCCGGCGCTGAAATTGCGGACCGGCAGGCCGCCGAGCGCATTCTGCAGATCCGCCATGCCCATGGTGCCGATCTTCTGGTAGAAGTTCGTGACCATCGAGTCGGCCAGCAGCATCTTCGCGTAGTCCTTGATCGCGACGTTGACCTTCTTGGCGTCGGTGAACGGCGGGATCTTGTCGAGATCGACCACCACGGCCTTGACCTTCTTGGATCCCATCACCGCGCCCACGCCGCCGCGCGCCGACAGCCGCGCGGGTCGGCCATCCTTGTCGCTGAAGGCGATGCCGGCGAGGAGCCCCTGGTACTCGCCGATTGGACCGCAGAGCGCGATGGTCACCTTGCGGCCGTACTTCTTGTGCAGCATCTCCTGCGCCTCGAAGTTGCCCTTGCCGAGGTACGGCGCGGCGTCGTCGAACTCGATCGTGCCGTCCTTCTTGAAATGAATGACGACCCAGCTGCTCGCAGCGCCGTGCAGGGTGAAACCCGCGACCTTGAGCTGACCCAGACCGTAGCTGAAGCTGCCGCCGCCGTTGGCCTCCTTGATGCCGCCGGTGAGCGGGCTCTTGCAGCCGACGCTGGTGCGATTGGCGTTGGAGAAGCTGGTGCCGGCGAACGGCCCGGCCGAGAAGATGAGCGGATTCGCGGGCGACAGCGGATCGACAGTCGCCGCACCGAGATCGAGGAGCGTCCGGGCGATCCAGTACCGCCCGGCTCTGACGATCTCCTCGCCATGCAGCTCGCGCGTGGTTACCCGATGGTCCGTCAGGTCGATGTCGTAGTAGGTTCGCATGCGCACGCTCCTCGAATTGGGCTGTGGCCCTGCAGGGGTCAAGCTAAGCCGCGCCGGGACCGCCTGTCAAATCAGCGGATTTATTATGCTTCCGCGAACATCAAAGAACGGCCTCGCCGGCTTGACAGCCCGCGAAGCGCGGGCCGAAACTCCCTGTCGGGGCCATATCGACATGGTTGAGGTGGCGCTCAAGACCCTTCTCTCGCTGGTTCTGGTCGCGGCGGCGATCGCCTACGTTCGCGGGTGGAATCGGCTCCGCGTCGCCGGATACCCGCCGCCGGGCTGGCGTCCGGCGTCGTACGTGCTGGGACTCCTCTGCGTCGCGGGGGCGCTGCTCACGCCGCTCGACGAGCTGGCCGCCGAGCGGTTCTCGGCCCACATGGCTCAGCATCTTCTGCTGACGATGATGGCCGCGCCGCTGCTGCTGTTGGGAAACCCACTGCCGCTCGTGCTCTGGGGAGTGCCGCCCGCGGCGCGCCGGTGGCTCGCCGCGCCCTTTCGGCGGACGGCTCGCCTGCGCTTCGCGCTATCGGCGATGACCTTCTGGCCGGCGGCCGGTCTCCTGCACGTGGCGGCCATCTGGGTGTGGCACGTCCCACTGCTCTACGACCTGGCGGCCGAGCATGAGCTGGTGCACGCCGTCGAGCACGTCACGTTCTTCGGCACGGCGCTCCTGTTCTGGTGGCCGATCATCAGGCCGGCGCCGCGGCTGGCGCCGCGCCTGCATCCCGGTCTGCAGATCGTGTACCTGCTCGCCGCGACCGCGCAGTCGACCGCGCTCGGCATGCTGCTAGCGGTGCCGGAGCGCGCCTTTTATCCTCACTATGCGCGCGTGGCCGCGACGCTCGGGATCAGCGCCGTCGACGATCAAATGGTGGGAGGTGGCCTCATGTGGAGCGGCGCTCACATGTACTTGCTGCCGATCCTGCTCATCCTCTACGGTATTTCTCGCGACGCCGCACGCGAACGCGATGACCTCGCGGCCTAGCGGGCGCGCCGCCGTGGGAACCGACAGACTGAGGAGAGGACGCTCATGGCTCTCGATCTCGTGATACGCGGCGGCACCATCGTGGACGGCTCGGGCGCGGCACGCTACCGCGGCGACGTCGGAGTCGAGAACGGCACCATCGTCGAGATCGGCCGCATCCGCGCGGCCGCGGAGCGCACGATCGACGCCCACGGCCTGATCGTCGCGCCGGGCTTCATCGACGGGCACACCCACATGGACGCGCAGGTGGCGTGGGATCCGCTCGGCACCTGCTCGTGCTGGCACGGCGTCACCTCGGTGATCATGGGCAATTGCGGCTTCACCCTGGCGCCCTGCCGGCCGCACGAGCGCCACCTGGTGGTGCGCAACCTCGAGCGCGCCGAGGACATCCCGGCCGCCGCCATGGAAGCAGGCATCGACTG